>ERZ1370068.3424-contig-2537_pt1 | contig 96009 bp, 134 predicted proteins | sample MGYA00561227_ERZ1370068 | MGnify/ENA primary metagenome ERZ1370068 (study PRJEB38410, sample SAMEA6850437) | metagenome | study: Metagenomic assessment of the ecological functions of the soil: analysis of the soil microbiota associated with the...
AATCCACATCCGCCTGCGCGACGATGGGCAAAGTAAAAGTAAGATGAAGGTTCTGAAAAGCATATCGACAAATTACCGGGAAACGACTCCGATTGGAAATCCTGGATAGGGTGGGGTCTCGCCCGCCAAGTCGGACATTCTGCCCGACTGGACTTGCCAACCCCGACATTGCATCTTTAGGGGCGCAGTCATCCCGCCACTCCCAGCTCGTCGGTTTTCATAAACTGACGGCGCAACAAAAAAGCAACGCCACCGAAAGGAAGACGTAGATGAGCGTGAAGATCACGAAAGGAATCGCAATCTTCGGCATCGGAGTAACCGCTTCTTGTGTTCGCATCACGCCGTAAATGATCCAGGGCTGACGGCCGAGTTCGGTCACGATCCAGCCCGCTTCGATTGCAACGAACCCGAGCGGCCCGGCCGCGACGATCGTGCGCAGGATCCATTTGCCGTCCGGAACTCCGCGATGTTTCCAAGCGAGCCAGCCAACCGCCATCGACAAAGCGATCAACGCGAGTCCGCAGAGGATCATGAGATCGAACGACCAATGCACCAGACGCACGTTTGGCCAGTCGCTCGCGCGGAAATTGATCCAGCCCGATGATCTTGCTGTTCGGATCGCGATTGACCAGAAGGCTGAGGCCGCGCGGAATGGTCAAAGCGAAACGCGTGGTGCGTGATTCGTCGTCCGGAATTCCACCGAGCTGCCAGGGCGCGCCGGTTTGTGTCTGGTAAACGGCTTCCATGGCTGCGAGTTTGGCCGGTTGAAGTCTCGCGACCGAACGCGCGCTGAAATCGCCGCTGATCAATTGCAAGGGAGCACTGGTGCAGGCGAGCGCGAGCGCGATGCCCAACGCGTTGCGATGAAAAGCATTCCGGCGATCGCGCAAAAGGAAAAAGGCATGAATCGCAGCCACGGCAAATCCGGTCGCGATAAACGCAGCCAGAGTCATGTGCAGTACTTCATGAGCGGCCGCGGGATTCAGCATCGCCGCGATCGGATCGATGTCGGTGATCTTGCCATCGACAATCTTGAAACCGGCCGGCGTGTTCATCCACGCGTTGGCCGTCACAACGAAGATGCCGGACGTAACTCCGCCCAGGATTACGAGCACGCCACAGAACCAATGCACCAGCGGCGGCAGACGCTTCCATCCCATCAAATACAAGCCGAGGAAAATCGCCTCAGTGAAAAACGCGAAACCCTCGAGCGAAAACGGCATCCCGATGATCGCGCCCGATTTTTCCATGAAGCCTGGCCACAGCAGACCGAGCTCAAACGAGAGCACCGTTCCTGACACAGCGCCGACGGCGAAAGAATGGCTGCACCGCGCGACCATCGTTTTGCCAGCTCCAAAAAAACCGGGCGACCGGTGCGAAGATAAAGCGCTTCGGAGATCACCATCAAAACGGGCAGGCTAATTCCAATGGCGGCAAACACGATGTGGAACGCCAGGGACATGCCCATCTGCGAGCGGGCAAAAAGGAGATCACTCACCGGAACCTTCGAATTCGACTCAACGTAGCAGTGCGCGCAACCCGCGATCAACGGCATTCCGCGGACGCCAACGAGGAACAACAAGCACGTGGGCAACAATCGATGCGCGATTTACTTAACGAACCGGAAAGCCGATTTCGGACGTGACGATCAAGATATTTGTTGTCAGTTTCTGTTACGTTTCTGTGAACTGATGGCTTCGTTGATCGAGCTTCTTTCAAAGTGGCCGCTCGTTAGGCAAATTCGCGAGCGCAAGGACGGGACCGGTCTCGAGGCGATGTCGGAAAAGACGCGCGCGATGCATGCGCGCATTGATGATGCTGACGTAGCGCGCTCGATTTGTCCGTATTGCGGCGTCGGCTGCGGTCAGTTGATTTTCCACAAGGACGGGAAACTGGTTTCAATCGAAGGCGACCCGGAATCGCCGATCAGCCAGGGGAACCTTTGCCCGAAAGGTGCCGCGTCATATCAATTGCTAACGCATTCGCGGCGCGAAACGAAAATGAAATATCGCGCGCCGCGCTCGAAAGAGTGGACGGAGATTTCGCTCGAGCGCGCCATGGACATGGTTGCCGAGCGTGTTTGGGAATCGCGCAAGCGCACGTTTGTGCACGAGCAAGACGGCGTTTCGATCAATCACACGACTGCGGTATGTCATCTCGGCGGCGCGACACTGGATAACGAAGAAAATTATCTCATCAAAAAGCTTTTCACCGGAGGCCTGGGCATGGTCTGTGTGTCCAACCAGGCCCGCATATGACATAGCAGCACGGTGCCCGGTCTGGGCACCTCCTTCGGCCGGGGCGGAGCTACGACCGCGCAGCAAGACCTGGCGAATGCAGATTGCATTCTGATCGAAGGTTCCTCGATGGCCGAAGCGCACCCGGTCGGTTTTCGCTGGGTGATGAAAGCGAAGGAGCAGGGCGCCACGATCATCCATGTCGATCCACGCTTCTCGCGCACGAGCGCGCTGGCCGATATCTGGGTGCCGATCCGCGCCGGCACAGACATCGTATTTCTCGGCGGACTCATCAATCACTTGATTGAGTATGACCTGTACTTTCGCGAGTACGTGGTTCATTACACGAATGCCTCGTGCATCTTGTCTGACGAATATCGCGACCCTGAGGACAACGGCGATGGTTATTTCTCGGGCTGGAATCGAAGAGAAACGCGCTTACGAAGGCGACAGTTGGCTTTACAAAGGCGGCGATCTGAGTCGTCCGCAGCGCGATCTCACATTGCAAGATCCGCAATGTGTCTTTCAGAAATTAAAACGGCATTTCTCCCGCTACACACCGGAGATGGTGGAGAAAATCTGCGGTATTCCGCCTGATCTTTTTCACAAGGTCGCGCATGCGCTCGCAGCCGCGTCCGGGCCGGAGCGGACCGCCGCGGTTTGCTACGCAGTGGGCTGGACACAGCATTCGAAGGGTGTGCAGATCATTCGCACAGCGGCGATTCTGCAACTGCTGCTTGGAAACATCGGCAGGCCGGGCGGCGGGATTCTGGCGTTGCGCGGTCACGCTTCGATCCAGGGTTCCACTGACATTCCGACGCTCTACGACATTCTGCCCGGTTATCTCACCATGCCGCGTAAGGGCGACGAGACTCTTCAGCAGTATCTCGATAACTACACGAAAAGACCGGCCTCTGGTCGAATTACCCAGAATACCTCGTGAGCACGCTGAAGGCGTACTACGGGAAACACGCAACGGCTGAAAACGATTTCGGCTACGGCTTGCCTTCCCAAACTCACCGGCAATCATTCCTTCTTTGAGTATCTCTACGACATGCTCGACGGAAAAATGGAGGGCATGTTTTTGATGGGCCAGAACCCGGCCGTCGGCGCGACCGAATTCGCGGCTTGCAACGAAAAGCGCTTTCGAAAGCTGAAATGGCTCGTCGTCCGTGAGCTTGGTCGAGAGTCGAATCCGCGAACTTCTGGCGCGAATCACCTGAGATTGAGCGCGGCGAGTTAAAGCCCGAGGACATCGAGACGGAAGTTTTCTTCTTCCAGCGGCCGGGCACGCGGAAAAAGCAGGCGCATTCACAAATACGCAGCGACTTTTGCAATGGCGCGAAAAAGCTGTTGACCCACCGGGCGATTGTCGGTCGGATGCGTGGTTCATGCATCAACTGGCTTTGCGCCTAATTGCGAAGGCGAAAGCATCAAACGATCCGCTCGATGAGCCGCTGCGCGCGTCTGGATTGGTGGTATCCGGAGGATCAACTCGGCGATCCGCAAATGGAAGCTGTGCTCGCTGAGATCAACGGCTGGAACACGGATCCTGGTGTTAAAATTGCCGAACTCACAGCGTCGAGCCAACGTCAATGAAGAGGCATTGTGTTCGGTCATCGATCGAGATGGCAATGCCTCATCACGGGTCGCAAGTGAACGGTTTCGCAGAATTGAAAGCCGACGGTTCCACCGCATGCGGCGCTTGGATTTACTCGGGTGTGTTTCGGTCGCGATGGCGTAAACCGGGCGAACTCGCGCAAATCCAGAGATTATCTCGGTCATGGTTGGGGCTTCGCGTGGCCGAGCGATCGCCGAATTATTTATAATCGCGCCAGCGCGCAGGCCGGACGGCCGTCCTTGGAGCGAACGGAAGAAATTAGTTTGGTGGGACTCGGAAAAATGGACCGGCATCGATGTTGCGGGATTTGTGAGGAAAAGCGCCGGACTATGAACCGGAGGTAGGCGCAGAAGGCCTTGACGCAATTCCGGGTGATGCGCCTTTCATCCTGCACGAGGACGGCTTGGGCTGGACTGTACGTGCCCAAAGGTTTGAAGGACGGCCCGTTCCCAACTCATTACGAGCCGCTCGAGTCGCCGGTCTCGAATGAGCTTTATTCTCGCGAACACCAATCCCGCTGAGCAATGGTTTGCGCGCCAGGAGAATCGCTTCGCTCCGCCGGGTGACCCGCGATTTCCTTACGTTCTGACGACCTACCGCTTGACGGAACACCACACGGCCGGTGGCATGTCGCGTTTTCTCGAGTCATCTCGCGGAATTGCAGCCGGAGATGTTCGCTGAGATTTCGCCGGAGCTAGCGACGCGAGCTCAAGATCAGACAACGGCGATTACATTTGCGTGGTTACTTTGCGCGGCGCAATCGAAGCACGCGCACTTGTTAGTCGCCGGATTCGGCCATTGGCGCTCAATGGGAAAACAGTGCACCAGGTTGCGTTGCCTTATCACTTACGGCACAGCCGGCCTGGTCCAGGGCGGCGCTGCGAATGATCTTCTTACCGATTTCCGGCGAGCCGAACGTCACGATCATGGAAGCCAAGGCGCTTACCTGCAACATCGTGCCTGGACGTCTGCCGCGTGGACCAGCGTTCGCTGAATTTCTTAACAAATATGCACCGCAAACTGGGCCAGCGATCTTGCATCCAGAAGAGAAGTCGTTCAGGCGCGGCAAAAGCGGCGGCGACCTTGCGATGGAAGGAAAACAATAAGAATTATGAATGAGGAACCCAGGAAAACAGGAACAGATTGGTATGGTTATTTCCAATCAGGCAAGATGCCTGAGTTACAAAATCACGCGCTCGATATGCGTGTAAATGTTGAAGGACGGCGGGCGCAAAAAACCTATGAGCGTCTGGTTGCTGTCGCGCGCGAGCTCGACCGCAAGACTTGAAGGCGCTGACACAGCGGCCACGATCGGAATTCGGGCGGCGAGTGCCTTTTGTATGATCTCAAACGACGCGCGGCCACTGACTAGAAGAAGATGCCTCTCCAATGGTAGCAGCTCGTCGAGAAACGCGCGTCCGACTGCCTTATCCACTGCGTTGTGGCGCCCGATATCCTCGCGCGCAATTTTCAATTTGCCGTCCACGCCGAAAATTCCGGCGGCATGAATGCCGCCTGTGCGCGCGAAATCGCTTTGCGCGTTGCGCAATGTCTCCGGAAGCGACAGCAGCGTTTCAATATCAATCCGGATATCAGTCGATCGTATCGCAGGGAAATTTTGCCGGATCGCGTCAATGCTTGTTTTGCCGCACAGACCACAACTACTGGAGATCGTTCCGAAACGTTTCGTCGAATTCAGTTTTAATTTCACGCCGGCTGTAAGCGCCACATCGACTCGGTTGTCGCCGCTCACTGAAATGCTCGCGATCTGATCGCGAGCGCGCACGATACCCTCCGAAAGTAAGAACCCGGCTGCGAGTTCTTCATCGTGACCAGGTGTGCGCATCGTAGTGGCGATGGGCTTGCGTCCGACGCGGATTTCCAGCGGCTCCTCGATCGTCAGGTCGTCGGGCAAGCTACTCGAGTTCACCGTCGCGTTTTCGCCGGATGATCTTTTGTGATCCGATGCCGGTTTGTTTCATGTGAATTGAGACGCCTCAATGGTAGCATGGCTGCGATGGAAATTTGTCACCTGTTCATTTCCACGGGACACAATTTTGTTGGCCATCACGGACGCGAACCCGACACGCATCCGATGATTGAAACGCCCGAAATAGAATGCGTGGCGGGGCGCGGTATTCGCGGTGATCGGTATTTCGACTTCAAGGACGATTACAAAGGTCAGATCACTTTCTTTTCGCTGGAAGTTTTCGATGAACTTTGCAGCGCGATGCAAATCCAGGCCTGCTCACCTTCTCTGGCTCGACGCAACGTGATCACACGCGGCGTTGATCTGAACGAGTTGATTGGACAGGAGTTCGAGGTGCAAGGCGTTCGTTTTCTCGGAATGGAGGAGTGCCGGCCATGCTACTGGATGGACGGCGCATTTGCACCGGGCGCCCAGGAATTTCTGAAAGGTCGCGGTGGTCTGCGCGCAAAGATTCTGACCGATGGAAAATTGTGTTCGATGACATCGTCATCCCGAGCGAAGTCGAGGGATCCCGTAAAGCTAGTTTGAGGTGATGCCGCGGGATTCCTCGACTTCGCTTCGCTCCGTTCGGAATGACCTTAGTGCGGTGCTGCTTGCGGGCGGCGAATCGCGCCGCATGGGCACAGACAAAGCGACATTTCTTTTTCGCGGAAAACCGCTCTGGCAAGTTCAACTCGAAACACTGCGCAGACTGCGACCGGCAGAAATTTTTCTTTCGGCAAGAACGGATCCATCATGGCGGCCTGACGACGTGCAGTTCATCGCGGACATTCCGCCATCACGCGGACCGCTCAGCGGGGTTGCCGCTTCGCTGGTGAAGATTCACACCGCCCATCTTCTTGCGCTCGCGATCGATATGCCCTTCATGACCGAAAATTACCTTCGCTCGATGTGTGACGCGATCGAGCCCGGCCGTGGTGTTGTCGCGAAGATCGACGATCGGGCCGAGCCGCTGGCGGCCGTATATCCGCGCGAAGCAGAGATTGATTTTCGCACTGCGCTCGCAGGCTCCGATTTTCATTGCAAAACGTCGTTCATCACCTGGTAACGTCTGGAAAACTGCTGGAGATATCTGTGACGGAACAGGAGAGGCGACTTTTCCAAAACGTGAATAACGTGTCCGACGTGGACGCCACGATCGCGGGCGGTTGAGTTCGGGCGTTTGCGCAAAAATTTTGTGGCAAATGCAAGGCTGCACTTGAAAATCAATTACATCTGTTCGATATGTTCGCAGCGATTTGGGTTCTCATGAAATCGTCGATGTTCCGCAGCGCTGCTTTGCTGTTTTTGATTCCGGCGGGCGCCTTCTCAGCCACGAACGTAGTGAATCTGTCCCACTACGACATGATGCGGCCCGATTTCACCACAATGAAACGTCAAGGCATCGTGGGTGTAATTCACGAAGCGACGTATCCGCCCTTCGTTCGCGACCCAAAATATTTGGATCGGCAAATGGGGGCGCTGCAAGCGGGACTGCTCTGGGGAGCATATCACTACGGCAACGGAAGTGATCCAATTCGGCAGGCTGATCATTTCCTAAGTGTTGTCTCCAGTTCCTGGGCACAAGCCAATCCTGCAGTGCGACCCAGCGCAGGTGTCCTGCTCGTACTCGATTTCGAAAAGAATGGTCACTATCCTGGCGGAACGATGCGCGCCGACCAAGCCGTCGCGTTTGTCGAACGCATTCGCTCACGCACCGGTGTATATCCCGGTATTTATTCGGGCGAATACCATCTCGCGCAGGTTTTGAATAGCGCACGAGTCACTCCTGCGCAGAGACAAACGCTCACCAATTGCTGGCTCTGGGTTGCAAACTATTCGAAGGAGCCGCGTGCGACGGCGCCGTGGAATTACTGGGCGCTGTGGCAATACTGCGGTGATGGTAAGTGTCGTCTGCCGCGTTCTGCTTACCCAATAAGCATTGCCAATATTAGAAAGGCAGAACTCAACATTTTTCGAGGCAGCCGAAACGACTTGGCGGATTTCTGGCAACGACGCGCTTGGAACCCCTCGGGAGGAGCGCCTCGCCGGGAATCAAAACCAGACGATTGCCGAGCTGATAATAAGCGCGTGGCCGTCGCGGGAAACGGCCGCTCGTCATTTCTTCAATCCCGCGCTGCGTCGTGAGATAAACCGCGAAGCTGCCGAGCCAGTGGCCGCCTTCGTAATGTTCGCCGGTCACCGCTGCGAGCCCGGCGCGCCGATGCGCTTCTGCTGCGCTCGCGAGCGCTGGACGGCGTGGATCATCAGCAGGAAGGGAAGAGAGAATGCCTTCCAGCATCCACGCTCGACTCAAATTTAATCCGTCGAGATGCGCCAGCTTTGGATCGCTCGGATCCGGTGAAATCGCGACCGGCAACCAATCCGCCGTCGCCGTTCTCGGAATTTGAGGCAGGAATTGGCGTGAGCCATTTCGCGAAGTCAGCTTGCGTCAAGACGCGACGCATGACGTCGGCTTCGCCGAGGCAGGGCGAAAGAAAATCTTCACCCGACGGCTCGTATGCGAGCGGACAATTCTTATCCGCCAGATAAAATTTCCGTGCTGAATCAGCGGCCAGTTTAGCGAGGCGTTCGTCATTTTTGACCCGCGCACAATCGAGAAGCAGCCCAAGCGCGAACGCGGTTTGATTGTGCTCACCGATGCGTATTGGGTGCGAGAGTTTCGGTAGCCACGTGGTCAATCGCTCGATCGCTGCATCCTCGAGCGGCTTCAGGTTTGCCAACATTTCTCGCGCCTGCGGATCGTCCCATTCGCGCAGCTCGGCGCAGAGTTGCAACAGCCACGCTAATCCGTACGGCCGTTCGAAACTCGCGCGGCCGTCTCCCCGTAGATATGCCGCTTCAGTCTTCAGATTTTCAGCGGTGAGACTTTCCTTCAAAGCGTCGCGCGCGGCTTTTGCGAATGACGCGTCTGGAAACGTGCGCAACAGCCGCACCAGCAGCCAATGTCCGTGCACTGACGAGTGCCAATCGTAGCAGCCGCAAAACGCGGGTGTCAGTTTCCGTGGCGGCGCGACATCGGCGTCGCTGTTCAGAACGTGACTGATCTTGTTCGGGTATTCCTTACGCACACACTCCAGCGCCAACTTTGCGAAACGTTCGGCAGCATGAGCATCAAATGCTCCGGCAGAAGGACTCGCCTTTGGGCTTTTCTGGTGAGCAGCGTTTTCAGCCTGAACGCAGAGCAGGGCGCGGCGACAACCGCGCAAGCCAATTTCTGCAAAAGTGAACGATGAAATTTGAAGACCACAGCGGCCACAATCACGCTACCGCTTGGGTTCGTAAAGGTAGTTGAACGGATTTTCCAACGGATCGCGCGGCCGTTGTATTCGCGTAGCGCAACCGCTAGACTGGCGCGCATTAGCCAGGTCGCACGATATGAATTCGCTCGATTACTACAAAATCGAAGAACTTCTGACGGATGAAGAGCGCGCGATCCGCGACCGGGCGGCGCAGTTTGTGCACGCAGGAAGTCTTGTCCGAAGTCGTTCCTTGCCATCGCGCCGCCAAATTTCCGGACCATCTGATTCCGCGCATGGGCGCGCTGCGCTTTTACGCGCCATACCTCAAAGAGCACGGCTGCGCAGGCGTAAGCTACACGGCGTATGGCCTGATCATGCAGGAACTGGAACGCGCCGACTCCGGCGTCCGCTCGCTGGCGTCGGTGCAGGGCGCGCTCGCAATTCAGGCGATCCATTCATTCGGCTCGCCGGAGCAACACGCTCGATGGTTGCCCGGATTGGTGTCGGGCGAGCGCGTGGGTTGCTTCGCGCTAACGGAACATGGACACGGCTCAGATCCGGGCGGGATGGAAACCCGCGCCAAACGCGACGGCGACCATTACATTTTGAACGGCAGCAAATGCTGGATCGGCAATGCATCTATCGCTGACGTCAAAGTTATTTGGGCGAAGGATGACGACGGCCATGTCGGCGGATTCGTAGTAGAGAAAGACGCGCCCGGATTTCGCGCGCGCGATATCGAGGGGAAGTTCAGTCTACGGATGTCACGAACGTCGGAGTGTTGGTTCGAAGACTGCCGGATCCCAGCGGAGAACCGCCTACCGAACGCTCGCGGGCTCAGTGCGCCGTTATCATGTCTATCCTATGCGCGCGTGGGCATCGCGTGGGGCGTCATTGGCGCGGCGATTGACTGCTACGAAACAGCGCTGGCGTACGCCAAAGCGCGCGAACAATTCAGCCGCCCGATTGGCAGCTTCCAACTCGTGCAACAAAAACTTGTCTGGATGGCGCAGGAAATCACCAAGGCGCAGTTACTGGCGCTCCGTCTTACGCGCCTGATGGAGGCAGGCTCGTCGCGTCCTGCGCAGATCTCGATGGCGAAACGCAACAATGTCTGGATGGCGCTGCGAATGTGCGCGCAAGGCGCGGGACATTCTTGGCGCTGCAGGCATCACCGATCAGCATTCCGTGATCCGACACGTCATGAATCTAGAGAGCGTCTTCACGTACGAAGGCACACACGACATTCACACCTTGATTATCGGGCGCGATTTAACGGGCTTGAATGCTTTTGGCGGGTGACCTGAATTCGATCGTGAACCCAAGGCTATGAGGCGAGGTCCCTCGCTTCGCTCGGGATGACAGACCAGATAGATTGGTTAAGGTAAAACATGAGCGAGTCAGTTTACATTCTCGGGGGCGGGCGCACGGATTTTAAGCGCAATCTGAAGAAGGAAGGTAAAACGATCCGGCACATCATTATCGAGGCCGGTAAAAAGCCATCGATGATGCCAAGATCGATCCCGGCGAAATTCAGGCGGGCGCGGTTGGCAATTTCAACGCGGGCCAGTTCACGAAACAATTGCAACTCGGCGCGTTTATTCCGGAGATCGATCCGAAATTGCGCGGCATTCCCACAATGCACACCGAAGCGGCCTGCGCGTCCGGCGCGCTGTCGGTGTTGTTAGGCGCGGAATGGATCATCGGCGGGTTTCATGACGTCGTGCTGGTCGTCGGCGCGGAACAGCAGAAAACGATGTCGGCGCTCGATGGTTCTGATGTGCTCGGCGCGGCTGCCGACTATCACAATGAAAAGCCGGATACGGCGATTTTATGTTCCCGAAGTTGTTCGGGCGCATCGCGCAGATTTACATCGAGAAATACGGCGCGACCGAAGCGGACCTGGCACTTGTGGCGTGGAAAAATTATGCGCACGCGAAACTGAATCCGCTCGCGCAAATGCGCGACGCTGATCTCACCCTCGATTCCGCATCGCAAGTTTCGGATAAGAATCCGCACGTGGCGCCGCCGCTTAAAGTTTCCGATTGCTCGCAGATCACCGATGGCGCGGCGTCAGTTGTCCTCGTTTCCGGGAGATATCTGGACAAAATCGGCCGCGACAAAAACAAAGCTGTCCGGCTGTTTGGCTACGGTCACACGACTGATTATCTACCGCTCGACAAGAAGGATGCGCCAACGTTTTCGATCGCGCGCAAAGCTGCGGAGAAAGCTTTCCGAATGGCGAACCTGACGCCGCGCGATCTCCACGGCGCCGAAGTTCACGATTGTTTTTCGATCACAGAAATTGTCGCCTACGAAATTCTTGGCCTCGCCGAGCCGGGCAAGGGCGTCGACCTTGTGAAAAGCGGGGCGACAACGCTGCCGGCAGGTGCGTCCAGAAAAATCCAAAGCGCCGTTCCAAATTCCAGTGAACGCGGGCGGCGGTCTGATCGGTGACGGTCATCCTGTCGGCGCGACCGGCGTTCGCCAGGTGTTCGAAGCCTATCAACAGCTGACCGAACAAGCCGGTGCGCGCCAGATCGAGAACGCGAAGCGGTTTCTCACGTTCAACATGGGCGGCAGCCTAACGACTTCCGTCGCCATGCTCTGGGGCCGCGGCTAAATCCGGGCAGCCATGGCGTCTGACACAGACGCCGCTACAACATCGCGATCAGATGAAGGTTCCGTTCACGCTTGGAGAAGTCGGCCACTTTGGACTGGCTGTGCGCGATCCGAAGAAGAGCGCGAAGTGGTTCGAGCGCGCTTTGGGTTTGCGGAAAGAATTTGAATTCGAAAACGGCGTGGCGGTTGGAAACGACTACGTCACGATCGCGTTGTTTAAAGGAAAACCGTCGCCGGAAACGATTGATCACATTTCATTTCATCTGCCGAACATGGCGACGCTGCGAAAGGCGCTCGCTCATTTGAAGAAGGTCGGCGTCGATATTGAAGATCCGGGTGACGAAATCGGTCCGGAAGCGCCGGGCTCGAAAAACATGGGCCTGTGGTTCCGAAGATCCCGATGGCTACCGCTGGGAGCTAAGCGTGCTCGGCGGAAAATAGGTGCTCCAAGGAGTGACGGCTTCCCAGCCGTCATCTTTTTCCGACGGCTTGGAAGTCGTCATTGCTTGAAGAGTGATCGCGGATTGTTCACGTTGCGTCGAAGTCAGCGAATGAACAGCTCCACGATCACCGTTGCTCAGAGTAACGCCTTTGTAACGACTTTCGATCTGTCGCCGACCGATAGCGGCCCACTGGATGGACTGCGCTTTGCTGTTAAAGACACAATCGATGTGGCCGGTTTCAAAACCGGTTGCGGTAATCCGACGTGGCGCGATTCCCATCCCGCCGCAGTAGTCCACGCTGTGTGTGTAGAGCAACTTTTGCACGCGGGTGCCCGCTGCGTTGGGAAAACCATTTCGGACGAGTTGGCTTTCAGCCTGCTGGGTGAGAATCACTTTTACGGCACGCCTCTCAACGCGCACGCGCCGGATCGCGTGCCGGGTGGATCGTCGAGCGGATCGGCTTCCGCCGTTGCGTGCGGGTTGGTGGATTTTGCGTTGGGAACGGATACGGGCGGCTCTACCCGCGTTCCCGCGAGCAATTGCGGAATCTGGGGCTTCCGACCGTCGCACGGCTTCGTATCGGTTGCTGGCGTGAATCCGCTAGCGCCATCGTTCGACACCGTCGGCATCCTCGCGCAGAACGCTGATGTGCTGGCAAAGGTGGGACTCGTTTTGTTGGCCGCCGCGCCGGTGTCTTCAAATAAACCCGCGACGATTCATTTGATCCGAGAGGCTTTCGCCCTTGCCGACGCCGACGTTCAGCAAAGCTTTATCGGAGCCGCTGCAGCGGCTACGCGAAATATTCGGCGACGCTGTGCGGGAGTCATCGCTGCAAGAGCTGGTTGCTGACGACGCTGGACATAGCTTCGCGACATGGGCCGACAGCTTCTGCGTGATCCAATGGGCGGAGATCGAGAGTTGCCTTGGCGCGTGGATCGCTAACGCCAGGCCGGAGTTTGGCCCTGAGATAGCTGCGAGTTTTCAACTGATGAACGCAACTCGACCGGCGACGCGTCGCGGAGGCATTGCAACGACGCGAACAATATTTTCGAAGTTTGCACGAGTTTCTCGGACCGGACGATCTGCTGTGCATCCCAACAACACCCGCGCTCGCTCCTCGCAAGGGCGATCCACCCAGACGCAGTTCGAGTGGAAGCGGCTATTATCCTCGCACATTATCGCTGACGAGCGTTGCGGGGATGGGCCGCCTGCCGCAAGTGTCGCTCCCAATAGCCGATGCCGACGGCGTGCCAGTGGGGTTGTCGTTACTCGCGAGGCATGGACAGGACTCATTCTTGTTGCAAGTGGCGACAGAATGTTGATCGAGAAATACGTCTGCGCTGAACGACTTGTAGACGGCGCCGTTACATTGCCCTTCGCGCACGCGTTTCATTCACGTGCGTAGCGCACGGCCAAGTGCCTGCATTGACACGATATTTAAGGGTCTTAACTTTTTCGTCCACCACAAAAAATGAACACTTTTGCCTCTGAGAATGGGGACGGAAAAGCCTTCGTTTCGCACGCGCCGGGGTATTGGCCAGACACGGCTCCGGAACTCTGGAACGATTGGAAATGGCAGCTCAAAAACAGAGTTACCACCCTCGCGCAACTCGAGAAACATCTGGAACTGAGCGACGAGGAACGCAGCGGCGTTTTGCTGTCCGGCGACAAACTCGCGCTGGCCGTTACCCCACACTTTTTTAACCTGCTGCCGGCAAACAATCCGGATGACCCGATCAGGCGTCAGGTCATTCCGCGAATCGAGGAAACGTGGGCGTCGCCTTACGACATGGCCGACCCTTGCGGCGAAGATTCGCACATGCCGGTGCCGGGTTTAGTGCATCGGTATCCGGATCGTGTTCTGTTCCTGGTGACGGATCGTTGTGCGAGTTACTGCCGCTATTGCACACGAAGTCGAGTGGTTAGCGGAGTTGGCGAACAGGAATTTCACACCAATTTCGAGGAGGCGTTCCGTTATCTCGAAGCACACACCGAAGCTACGCGATGTGCTTCTGAGTGGTGGCGACGCGTTGATTTTCAGCGATGACAGGCTCGAGAAGCTCTTGTCGCGGTTGCGCACAATCAGGCACATCGAATTTCTTCGCATCGGCACGCGGGTGCCGATTTTCCTGCCGCAACGAATCACGCCCGAGTTGTGTGCAATGCTGGCGAAATATCATCCGCTCTGGATGAGCGTGCACGTGAATCATCCGCGCGAGCTCACCATCGAGGTAAAACAGGCGTTGGAGCGTCTCGCCAACGCCGGCATTCCTTTGGGCAACCAGAGTGTGTTACTCGCAGGCGTTAATGATGACGTTGAGACCATGAAGACTCTCGTGCATAAGCTGCTGATGTGCCGCGTCCGTCCCTATTACGTTTACCAATGCGACCTGATCAATGGCTCCTCACACCTGCGCACGTCGGTTGCCAAAGGCCTCGAGATCATTGAGGCGCTGCGCGGCCACACCACTGGTTACGCTGTGCCGCAATTCGTCATCGACGCTCCCGGCGGCGGCGGCAAAGTGCCGATCAATCCCGGTTACATCCTCTATCACGACAACGAAAAATCGTGATCCGGAATTACGAAGGGAAAATCTTCGAGCTACCCCGAGACCGGGAACGAGAACCTGCAGTTCGCGCCGCAGCGCGAGTACTCACGACGAGTATCTCTACTCGTAAGTGGTTGCCATTCCGGGCAATCTCTGAATTCCTAGCAAAAAGCATCTCGCCTTTCCTGTAGCTGCTCTTTGCGCCGGGTCATCACAAGACGATTCTTTCGTAATTTTGCGCTCGACTGTTGTGTAAACTTTACGCTTGCGTATTAAAGATCGCGGCGTGTAAAGTCCCGCACTTTCGTTCCTCTCCAACCATTTCAGCTGTATGAATCAACGTTTAATTTCGGAAATTGGCCGCACCCAACGGCTTGACATTATTAACTCCCTCAAGCGCACCAAGGGCATGTCTGTCAACGAGCTCGTGGAAAGAATGGGCATGAGCTATATGGGCATCAAACAGCATTGCATTACGCTGCATCGCGACGGGTATCTGGATACCTGGCGTCGGCCACAAAAAATGGGCAGACCGGAGATGGTCTATCGCCTTACGCGCCGCACGCATGATCTTTTTCATGCCGACAGCCACCAGTTCACGCTGGACTTATTGAAAGCAGCCGAGGACATCTACGGACCGAACGCGCCGGAGAAGCTACTTTACAGCGTTTTCAAGAAGAAGACCGCGGCGCTGAAAGCCAAGGCGAAGGGAGAGACCGTCGCGGAACGCGCGAAATGGCTTGCGACACGTCCGCGATGGCGAAGGCTATATGGCTGAGTTCATCAACAACGAGAAAGACGGCGGCCCCCAAATTCTTGAGTGTCATTCCCCGCTTCTCAACGTGCTGGAGCAGCACTCGATCGTGGGCCGGTTCGAGCAGGACATGTTCGAAGCCGTGTTAGGGACGCGTGTCCGCCGCGAAGTGAGTCGCAACTCAGGTCTGTACGAGTGCGCGTTTTACTTCTCCGCGTAACTAAGTCGCGGCAATAGCTCAGGCTTTCAGCTGAACGCTGCGCGGTTGCGCAGCCAGGTCGCCGCGCCATCGGCGAACAATCGGATTTATCCTTTCGCTCGATGTGAATCTCGGTTGATTGGTGGCGCATGGCCCGGGCGTTTCCATCGGTGGTGATCGACAACGTGCAGCCGCTGATTGATTGCGGCCGTTCCCCGATCAAGCGCATCGTGGGCGAAGATCTCGTAGTCGAAGCCGACATTTTCAAGGATGGCCACGACGTGGTTGCGGCGGTTCTGAAGTGGCGTGTTGTTGGCAAGCGGGCGTGGCGGGAAACGCCGATGATTTTTGTTGATAACGATCGCTGGCGCGGCGTGTGCACCCTCTACGATCAGGCCATTCACGAATACACAGTCGAAGCATGGACAGACACGTTCCGCAGCTGGCAGCAAGAGTTCGCAAAGAAATTTGAGGGCGGGATTTCCGATCTGCGCAGCGAAGCGTTGGAAGGCGCAGCAATTGTGAAAGGGGCCGCGAGTCGTGCGCGTGACCGAGCGGACTCCGCGCGTCTGCGCGAATTTGCCGAGCAAATCGTCACCGGCGCGAATTCAGAAATTTACGCCATCGCGAAGTCAGGTGAGCTGGAAGTACTTATGGCAACCTACCCGGATCGCGCGGATGCCACGCAATACGAGCCGATTCCCCACGTCGTGGTCGATCGCCCGGTGGCGTTGTTCGGCGCGTGGTATGAATTTTTCCCGCGCTCGGCAGAGGGCCACGGGGATCGCGGATCGACCTTCCGGGATTGCTTGCCGCGCGTGGACGACGCAAAGGCAATGGGGTTCGACGTCCTTTATTTTCCACCGATTCATCCGATCGGTGGGACTAATCGCAAGGGTCGGAATAACGCGGTCACTTGCGAACCAGGCGATCCGGGAGTGCCATGGGCGATCGGCGGCGAGGCCGGCGGACACAAAGCGGTGGAACCTTCGTTAGGCACACTCGAGGATTTTGATTGGCTGCAAAGGAAGTGCGCAAACGCGGAATGGAAATCGCACTCGATTTCGCGATTAATTGCTCGCCTGATCATCCGTACGTCAAGGAACATCCCGAGTGGTTCTACAAACGGCCGGACGGCACGATCAAATTCGCGGAGAACCCGCCAAAAAATACGAAGACATTTATCCGATAAACTTTCGATGCGAAAACTGGCGCGAGCTCTGGGCCGAGATGAAGAGCATCGTGCTGTTTTGGGCCGAGCGCGGTGTGCGGATCTTTCGCGTGGACAATCCGCATACGAAGCCGGTCGCCTTCTGGGAGTATTTGATCGAAGGCGTTCGCGAAAAATATCCCGACGCGATTTTTCTCGCCGAAGCGTTCACCAGGCCAAAGATGATGAAAGCGCTGGCCAGAGCAGGGTTTAACCAGAGCTACACCTATTTCACGTGGCGAAATTCGAAGCAGGAGCTGATCGACTATTTCACCGAGCTTACGCAGACTGAGATGAGCGAATATTTTCGACCTAACCTCTGGCCGAATACGCCCGACATCCTGCCGTATGCGCTTCAAGAGGGCGGCCGCCCTGCGTTCATGATTCGGGTGCTTATGGCGGCAACGCTTTCGCCGCTTTACGGAATCTACAGCGGATACGAGCTGTGCGAGAACGAGGCGTTGCCGGGTCGTGAGGAGTATCTCGATTCCGAGAAGCTACCAATTCAAGGAGCGCGATTGGAATGCGCCCGGAAACATCAAGGATTGGATCGCGCGCATAAACCAAATCCGGAAGCAGAATCGCGCGCTTCAGATGTTCACGAACCTGCGTTTCTATCCCGCCGATAACGACGCAATTTTGTTCTACGGCAAGATGACTCCCGCGCGGGACAACATCATCCTCGTGGTGGTGAATCTTGATCCATTTCGCAAGCAAAATTCGTTTGTCCATGTGCCGATTGAGGAATTTGGGCAGATGGCAACCGACGAGTATCAGGTGCACGATTTGTTGAACGATGCGCGTTACACCTGGCGCGGCCGGCAAAATTACGTTGAACTGGATCCCGAAATTCAACCCGCACACATTTTTCTCGTCCACCGCCAGTGACGCAGTTCGCAGCGAAGTCAACCTCGCCGGCTCCAGGAGAGAGGCAACTAACAAAGCGAATGTATGAACAATTTGCTGAAAATGTACCTCTAATCCTCAACGCTGGCCCTGAGACCCATTTGCATCGATGTTTCGCTCCGCATATCATTACAAAATTTCTGGCATGAAGATTTGGGTTGTGCTCTTTGCCGCGCTGGGGAGCGCGTCGCCTCTGCTCGCGCAGGAACCCACGCCGCCGCTGGTGCCGCAGCACTCCGCAGACGGTGCTGGAGACGCTTGTCAAAGCGGGTCCGGTGATGATTCCGATGTTTTTATTGTCAATTTTTTTCGTCGCGCTTGTGGTCGTTTACTTCCTGACGATCCGGCGCGGAGCGGTCGTTTCGAGCGGTTACATGGCGACTGCCGATGCGCTCCTGCGTAAACGCGATTATCTCGGGCTGCTGGCTGTTTCCAACCGGCATGGAGAAGCGATCGCGCGCGTCGTGCAAAAATGCTCGATTTCACAACCAAGAATCCACACGCGGATTTGCAGCACGTCCGCGAAATCGCCGAGACGGAAGGAACACGCGTCGCTGCGAGTTTGAACAACCGCGTAATTTACCTGGCAGATATCGGGATGATTGCGCCATTGCTGGGTTTGCTGGGCACGGTTTTTGGAATCATTCGTTCCTTCGGTGCCTTAGGTGCTGATATGGGGTCAGCGCGTTACGTGGCGCTCTCGCGCGGGATTAGTGAAGCGCTGGTCAACACCGCTGCGGGCCTGGCGATCGGCATTCCGGCCATGATTTTTACGCCTTCTTCCGCGGCAGGTCGCAGAAGTTGATCTCGGAGCTCGAGGCTGCTTCGACGCACGTTCTGGCGTTGCTTTCATTGCAATACGGCAGACGCGCGGAGCGAGCGCCTGTTCTGATCGAAGACGAGCTGTAAAACTCGGCTGCTATCATGAACCTCCGCGGACGCGCGCCTTTGCATCATCCCGGCATTCAGCTTGCGCCGCTGGTCGATGTGTTGCTGCTTCTTCTAATCTTTTTCCTGCTCACGTGGAATGCAGCGCGCACCGAAAACGAGCTCGACGTGAAAGTGCCAAAGGCGTCGGCGGCGAAGGAGAAGTCAGCGCCGATCGGGGATGTGATCGTCAATGTTAAGGCGGATGGCAACGTGGTTGTGAACCGCCGCACGCTGACCAGTCCCGAGCTCCAGGAATTACTGAAAGGCATGGTTCAACTGAATCCCGAACAAGCGGTGGTGATTCGCGGCGACGAAGCCGGCGCCTACAAAAACATCGTCGAGGTGCTGAACATCTGCACCGAAGCAGGGATAACCAACGTAGCTTTCGCCACGGCAAGATGAACATCACGCGCGGCGCGGCCAGTCTTTTGGACTGGCGATGCTGCTTTGCACCGCGAGCATCGCCATCGCTCAATCGGAGCCGGAAGTGCGCCGGGCTCGTCCGGTAGATGAACCGCCTGTTCGGCGCGCGGTCCCGGCAGACGAATCAATCGACAAAGTTCTCCGCTCTTTAAAAGACGACGTTTCGGAACCATCGTCGCGCGAAACTGAAGGGGCGGATCAGCGTCAACTCGACTACGCCAACGGCTTGTTCACTCGCAAATTGTACGACCTGGCGATCCCGGAATATCAAAAGTATCTCGACGACTACCCGGGACGCGCTGGCCGGGCGAATGCTTATTTCTCGCTTGGCGAATGTTATCGAAACCTCCATCGCGATTCGAATGCTCGTACCAATCTACAGAAAGTGCTCACCGAGTACGGCGACAGCGAATTCGCCGGGCCAGCGGCATTCGCGCTCGCGGAGATGGCGTTCACAGATAAAGACTACGCCACGGCGCTCCCGCTTTTTCATCGTTCCGCGGCCAAATCGAAGGAACCGGCGGTGGCGCTTTCGGCGCGCTATTTCGAAGCGCGCTGCCTTGAAGCTCTCGGCAAGAAAGACGAAGCCGCTGATATTTACGCGCAGGTCGCCGAGGCGGGGAATCCAAATCCGTATCGCGAAGATGCACGAGTGACGGCAGCATCCATCTTCGCCGCACGGGGAAAAAGCTCGATGCGCTGAAGCATGCGAAGCGCTGGCTAACGAGGCATCGAAACCGGCATTAAAAGCAGAGTGTGCGGTGCGTGGAGGCTTGATCGCGCTAGAACTTGTCCAAGCGGACAAAGGCAAGATGGACAAGGCCATGGCGGATCGAGCCGCCGCATTGTTTCAAAAGGGGCGCACTCTGCCTGAAGCGGGAAAGTTCCGTGCGATCGCGCAAGTCGGTCTTCGCCGATTGCAATACCAGACTGGTCAGTACACGCAGTTGCTGGCCGATTATAAAAAGGAATTGGACAAGCTTCCTGAAGCTGCGCAGGCAGAAGTGTTGTTGCTCGCCGCAAACAGTGAACGCCAACTTGGCCATCCAAAGGAAGCCGACACGCTCTATCACCAGATCACCGCAAAGTACCCGGATCGCGAGGAAGCAAAGGACGCCGCTTACCAGCAGCTGATCAACGTCTATAACTCGGATCCGTCGGCGCTCTCCGCCGCGGTGGACCAATTCCTCGCAACGAATCCCACAAACGAACGCGCCGATCAAGCGAAGTTGTTAAAAGCCGAGGCGCTTTACAAACAGCAGAACTACACAGATGCAGCGTCACTGTACGGCGAGCTGCGCGCGTCTGAGCTTTCTCCGCGGCTGCGCGCGGAAGCGGCGTACAAACTTGGGTTGTGCCACGTCCAGACGAAAAACACTCCCGGCGTCATCGAAGCCTTTACGTATTACCTGCAGACGTTTCCCGACACTCCGCAAATTCCGGCCGCCCTGGCTCAGCGCGCTTTGGCTTACGAGCAGAGCAAAAACTACACTGCTGCGCTTACGGATCTAACCATTATCCTTGCCAAATACCCGAAGGCGCACGAGCGCGAGGCGGCGTTGCAGTTGAAGGCTTTGATTCTCGGGCAACAGGACAATACCAAAGGGATGGTCGACACTTTTCGGCAGCTCCTGAAGGAATTCCCCAAGAGTTCTGTCGCGGCGCAGGCGCACTACTATATCGGGAAAACCGCGTTCGAGGCGAAGGATTATAAGACGGCATTGACCGCGCTGAACACTGCCCGCCAACTGAACAAGGAGCAGTACTACAATCTGGCGTCCGTTCGGATCATTCTTTGCCAGTTTTATTTAAGAGATCGGCCTGCGCTCACCAAAGAAGTGAACAATTTCATGGCGGAAAGCCCGAACGCCAATGTGCCGCCGGAGGTTTTGGAATGGCTCGGAATTGAATATTACAACGAGAAAAATTTCCAGGCCGCGGAAAAATATCTCAGCGCGCTTCGAAAAACGGACAACGCAGGCAAGGTTAAACCCGATTACCTTATTTTATCTCGGCGACGCGGCTACGAAGCTGAAAAATTTGCCTGAAGCCGAGGAAGCGTTCGCGAAGTATCTGCAGACTGCCAAAGATCCGGCGGGTAAGGCGAAAGTGTTACTGACGCTCGGTGCCGTTAAGATCAGCGCTCATAAACCCGATGAGGCGCAGAAGATCGCTGAAGAAATCATGGTGCTGCAACCCGAGGGCCGCGTAAACGCGGAAGCGCGCCTGCTCGCCGGTGAAGTCCAGCTCGAGCGCGGGAACTTCGATGACGCTGGCAAAGCTTTTAAAGGCGTCGCTCTGCTTTATGACGATCCAGCCATCACTCCGCGCGCGCTGGACAAAGCCGCGGTGGCATTTCGCCAAGCGGGTAACACCGAGGAAGCAGACCGCCTCTCGCGCGAGCTGCGCGAACGTTATCCGAATTACGTCAGCGGGTAGTCGAGGGTGAGCATCGTCCCCAAGCCGCCGCTACTTAGGGACAATCGCAATGCCCTAGGGACCGTCGCCGACTTTGATGCGGCGCAGTTCCTTGCGCGATTTCAGATCGACGACGGAGACGTCGTTTGATGCGCCGTTGGCGGTGTAGAGTTTTCGATCCTGCCGGGATCGAGCGCGATTCCCCAGACGCGATTTCCGACGGGAACGGTTGTCGCTAGTTCATTCTTTTGCGTGTCGATGATCGCAATGGCGTTGCCGCGGCCAGTTGAGACGTAAAGCTCTTTTCCGTCACGCGAGACTGCGGTGCCCATTGGCAGCGATCCTGTCGGCAGTTGGATTTTCGACAACAATTTGTGGGATCGCGCGTCTATCACGGCGACATAGCCGCCGTTCTCACAAGCGGCGTACGCGCGCGCACCATCAGATGAAAATGCGACGGACCGCGGCCGACCGCCGGTTTCGATGGTTGCGATCACCCGTTGTTGATCGGGGTCGATGGCGAACACTTCGCCCTTTTCTTCGCAGGTGACGTACACTTCGCCGTTTGCTGGATTGACGCCCACGCCTTCCGGCTCTTCGGAAACTTTTATTCTCCCGCGCGATTGTCCCGAATCGAGGTCGACAATGGACACGCTCGCGTCGTCTTCATTTGCGATGAATGCGAATTTTCCGTCTTTGCTGATCGCGAATTGCTCAGGGTCCGATCCGACATGCCACCGATCTATCAATTTGCGCGCCGATGGATCGATGACTCCGAGAGCGTCGGCGCGTTTGTCCGCGGGCGCGCGATTTTCATCCAGGCCGGGCGCCATACGCGGCGAGCCGCTTAACGTGACAAAGACCCGCCGGCCATCGGGCGTCGCGTGAATGCCGCGCGGCCGTTTGCCCACTGGAAAGGTTCCGACGACGCTCATCTGTGGCTCCATCAATCACCGTGACATCGCCTGAGCGTTCGTTGCTTACGAACACGAGATAGCTCGGCGGTTCAGCGCGCGTCGCGGCTGCGAGAAGGACCCAAAGGAGCAAAGAAACAAACAGGCGACGCATATGCGTGACGCGCATATCTCCATTGCGGGCAGAAGCAACCGCTTTCGCGTTGAGCGTTGTAGCCGGGATCGGTGCGATCCCGGCCTGACTCGGTTACTACACATTCGACCTGGTCGGCATCTACCGATTCTGGCTACAAATGAACGAGTGCATAAGCATCTGCGCCGGCTCGAACGCGTCTGGGTCGATTCGGCCGATTTATTTCATTACCACATGCACCTTCGAACGACGAGCGATTCTGAGCTCAAATGACATTGCAGCGATACTCGATGCGAGAATGGCGCGACTGCGCATGATCGCCATGGCTGGGCGATCGGGCGCTATGTCATCATGCCGGACCATGTGCATTTCTTTTGTCGTGCAGAGCTAGACGCTAAACCGCTGCCAATCTTTATGCAGAAATGGAAGCAGTGGACGAGTAAACGAATGGCGCGCGAGGTCGCTGCAATCGGGATTGGTGATCCCGACCTGGAACAGAGTGGAACGGTCTGGCAGGAAGAATTCTTCGATCATGTTTTGCGCTCAAGCGGAGAGCTACAGTCAGAAATGGGAATACGTAAAAGAGAATCCAGTCCGTGCTGGATTGGTGAAGAAATCCGATGACTGGCCATTCCAGGGCGAGATCGAATCGTTAATGTTGTAGCCTGCTTCCCGACCGGGATCACCGATCCCGGCTACAACGGTGGCTTGCTCGCTTTGTGGCAAGCGTTGGACGTTTGGTCTCATGCATCCGCACGACAAGCTTTTCATTCCCGGTCCAGTTGAAGTTTCCGAAAAAACCTGGGCGGCGTTTTCGCGTCCGTTGATTGGACATCGCAGCGAAGATTTTCGGAATCTTTACCGCGAGATTCATCCAAAGCTTCAGACGTTGTTCGGCACAAAGCAGCCGGTGTTTCTTTCCACGTCGTCGGCGTGGGGCGTCATGGAAGCGTCGATCCGCAACCTGGTCGATCGCGGCGTGCTTTGCTGCATGTGCGGCGCGTTTTCGGACAAATGGTTCGATGTCGCGAAGCGATGCGGGAAAAGCGCGGAACCGCTTCAGGTGGAATGGGGAAAGCACATCGACCCGAAGGATCTCGATCGGCAACTAGCCACTGGAAAATTCGATACCGTCACGTTGACCCACAGTGAAACCTCGACCGGCGTGATGAATCCGCTCCCCGAAATTTGCTGCGTCCTGGCCAAATATCCCGATGTCGCGCTCATCGTTGATACCGTGTCGTCGTTTTCCGGAGTGAAGATCGAGATGGACGCGCTCGGGATCGACGTGATGCTCACCGGAGCGCAAAAAGCGCTCGCGCTGCCGCCGGGCTTTTCGTTGTTCTCCGTTTCGGAGAAAGCGTTCGAACGGGCCGACAAAGTTGCCGAATCGCGGATTTTATTTCGATTTCCTGGAGTTCAAGAGCGAGCAGGCGCAATGGATGACGCCGAGCACGCCGAGCATCGGACACGTTCACGCGCTCCGAGTTCAAGCTCGACGAAATTTTCGAGGAAGGCCTCGAAGCGCGTTACGCTCGTCACGCACGCACGAATGCGCTCGTGCACGATTGGGTGCGCCGCGCTGGATTCGATTTTTTGCCGAGGAAGGGTTCCGCACGAAGACGCTCACCTGCGTGAAAAACAATAAAGGCATCGACGTTCTGGACTTCGCGAGAAGGCTGCGGGAAAAACATCATTTGGTGATTGATCCCGGTTACGGCAAGATCCGCGGGCAAACTTTTCGCCTGTCGAACATGGGAGACGAGACAGAGCGAAACTGTTTCGCATTTGCTGGCGTGCCTCGACGATGTTCTGTAGGGAAGCTGATAGCTTCCTCTCCAAAGCTCCGTATGCCGGCAATTGAAGCGTCCAAACTGACCAAGATCTATCGGACTTACCGCAAAGAGCGCGGTCTCTGGGGCGCGGTGAAAGGTCTCGGGTGGCGGCGGTACGACGAAACGCGAGCGGCTGATCAGGTCACATTTCAAATCGAGGAAGGCGAGTTTGTCGGATTCCTGGGCCCGAACGGCGCCGGGAAAACTACTGTGCTCAAAATGCTTTCCGGCTTGCTGAACCCGACTTCAGGCGAGGCGCGTGTGCTCGGCTTTGTTCCCTGGGAAAGGCGCAACGAAATGAAACGGCAGTTCAGTTTGCTGATGGGACAAAAGAATGCGCTTTGGTGGGATCTCCCGGCGCAGGAATCGCTCGAACTGAACCGCGCGATCTACGGCATCGACCGCGAGCGGTTTAAGAAGGTCGTGGACGGATTGTCGGAACTTCTGGAGGTGCGGGACAAAATGAACGTGATGGTGCGCGAGCTGTCGTTAGGCGAACGAATGAAAATGGAGCTGATCGCGGCGCTCATTCATGAGCCGCGTGTGTTATTTCTTGATGAGCCGACAATCGGTCTGGACGTGGTTAGCCAAAAACGAGTTCGCGAATTTTTGCGCATCTACAATGAGGAGCATCGCATCGTCACACTGCTCACCAGCCATTACATGCAGGACATCGAGGAGTTGTGTCATCGGGTGTTGGTGATCGACCACGGCAAAATCTTTTTCGACGGCCCGCTGGCAGAGATCGTCGATCGCTTTTCAGGCTATAAGATTCTGAGTCTTACTTTCGAAACCGAAGGAACACGCGATCTGTCCGCGTTTGGCGAAATCATCGAACAAACACCTGTCTCGGTGCAATTGAAGGTTCCACGCGCAAAGGTTACGGAAACCTGCCGGCAACTTCTCGAGGCGTGCGACGTCAGCGACATAAACGTGCAGGAAGTGCCGGTAGAAGACGTGATCCGCCAGCTGTTCGGTGAAACACACGAAGATCGTCCTGGATCCGGTGTGCTGGCCGCGGAAGCTGCACCTGTCAGTTAGCGACGCCGCACCGCTTGTCATTCTGAGCGGAGCGAAGAATCTCAGATCATTTCTTTGGACGCGACGGTCTGCCCAACATCCAGAGATGTTTGAAAGCCTGGCCTCATGCTTCGCATTTCGTTGCAGCGCTTCGCTCAACATGACAGGTCACGGAACAACATCAGCAAAACTCGGCAGGATGCTCTTTTCCATTGCGTCGCGCGAATGTCGGATAATCCGGAGTCCAGCCTAACTGATGCAATTTGGCGTTGCTTACACGTTTGTTGGTGTCGCCGCGTTTGCGGGGTTGCTCGGATTTTCTGGTCGGCGGAAGAGGTCGATTCAGCCTCTGGGCAAGCCAGCCGTAGCATTCGCTTTGCAAAAGTGGTTCATCGTCAACGACGTTGTAAATCTGTGCGGACGTCCTGTGCTTCACGATTTAACAAAAGAAAGAGCGCGGACGCGATATCGTCCCGATATGCCTGATTAACAAAGCGGTCGTTGTTTGGATCAATGGTGGCCGTGCCGTTTAGGAATTTGCTCAACAGCGCCGAACGTCGCGGCCCGTAGATCCCGGCGAGCCGCGCTACGATCCCGCCTTTTCGAGGACTAACTTTTCCACTTCTAAAAGGATCCGGCTGGTTTCCCGGAGTGGTTTTGTCTCGCTTTCTTCCGTTACCCACGAACCGTCGCGCTGCGCATAAACGCTGGTGCTGCTTGTAAACAGAATTTTTGCCTTAGGAAAAGTTTCGAGGAGATGGCGCGCGCCGTTGAGGTAAATCTCACGATAGGCTTCCGCATCACCGCCACGCGAGCTGGCACAATGGATCACTGCATCGAATGCTCCTGCGCGTTTAGCAACGTCACCGCGTTGTGAGACATCGATCACGCGGATGGAATACGGCTTTACTGAAAGCCGCGCTGCCGATTCTTTCGAGTGCACCCAACCTTCGACGTTCCAGCCGGCGGAATGAAACAAATCGGCCGTCGCCTCTCCGACGTAACCACATCCTGCGATCAAAATTCGCGGCATGACTTCTGTAGAGTCACGCTGTCCTCAGCGGAGAATCCAATCCGCGATGCCCGATGCGCGTGAGGACAGGCGCACGCTACAGCAGCTTCCGGCTTAAGCTGCTGGCGGCCGTGATTTCAATTTCGTCAAACACGTTTTTCTGAAGGGCCCGAACTTGTTTCAGCCTGATTAGTTCGAGGAGCGCGAGAAAGGTGACAACCACTTCGATTCTGGATGCAGCGCCGCTAAACAAATCAGAAAAGCGGAAGCGAGTGCCGGTCGCGACGCGCTGCAAAATCGAATCGATCTTTTCCGACACACTAAAACGTTCACTGAAGATTTCCTGCATGTCCTGGCGCGCTTCCATTCGTTTTATCACGGTTTGGAAGGCACTGATGAGCTGGAAAATTCCAACTTCGCCCAGGCGCAACGGTTCCTGCAGTTCTGGCGACGATCCGGCTTCCCGGATGAAGATCCTCTCTTGTTCGAGCGCACGTAGATTGAGTTCCGCGGCGGCTTCCTTGAATTTTTATACTCGATCAGTTGCCGAATTAATTCCCAACGAGGGTCGTCCTCCGCGGCATCTTCTTCGGGAGGCTGTTGATCGCGCGGCAGCAGGCTTCGGCTCTTTAGATAAATGAGGTTGGCCGCCATCACGATGAATTCGCCCGCCAGCTCAATGTTCAGCTCTTTGAACGCTTGGAGATACTCGAGTGCTGGCTGGTGATCCGCTCGAGCGAAATATCGTAGATGTCGATTTCGTCCTGTTTGATCAGGTATAGCAACAGATCGAGCGGCCCTTCGAAGACCTCGAGCTTAACCTTGTAATCGGCATCCATCTCTGCGCGGCCCGACTCTACAGGCAAGCACGAGCCAAAGTAAATCGTTTCGGCACGACTAGGCCGCCAACACGACGCATCCGGGCGGTCGCATCCTAATCGGTCTCGTTACGCGGGAACGTTGCGATGGATCCAGACGCTGTTCACCAGGCCCAGGCCGAACATGATCACCAGCACGAACGAGCCGCTGTAGCTGATTAATGGCAATGGCACGCCGGTGATTGGCAGCATTGCGATCGTCATTCCTACGTTTTGGAAGATGTGCGTGAAGATAAGCGCAGTGACGCCTATGACGAGAAGAAGACCCAATTGGTCTCCGGCGAAAAACGCGACGAAAAGACACGTTAACAAGAGCAAGGCAAACGCGCCGATGAGAACTATTCCGCCGATAAATCCCCATTGCTCGGCGACGGCCGAGAAAATGTAGTCATTATGCACAGCTGTCGCCGGCAGAAAGCCGAGCTCGATCTGGGTATTCGGCGCCTTGAACCCTTTTCCGGACCAGCCTCCTGAGCCAATCGCGATCATCGATTGATTAATCGCCCACGCCGAACCCTGCTTATCGATGTCGGGATGTGTAAAAGCAGTGATCCGCTGTTGCTGGTACGGTTTAAGGCCGAAATTAATGGCAATCGGGATGAACGCGATTGCGATCAGAATGATGCAAACCAAATAACGCAGTGGCAGGCCGGCGACGAACCACAATGCAAACATCACAGGGACCCAAATAATGACTCTCGCCCAAGTCTGGTTGCATGAGGATCAAAAGACATGGCGCACCCGCAATCGCTCCGGAGAGCAGTAATCGCAGTGCCGGATGCATTTGGCGAAACTGGGTCAGGAACAGCGCCAACACCATAATCCCTGCTACAACCGCAAGCTGCGCGGGCTGAAAATTGATTGGTCCCAGATGCAGCCAGCTGCGCGCTCCATAAACTTTGACCCCGATGAACTTGGTCAAGATTAGAAACACGATGCCGGCCAGGTACATCGGCAGGGCGCCCCAGCGAATCCACCGGTAGTGAACCAAACTGGTCACCATGAACGCGAAGACACCGACGCCCACCCAGTTTGCTTGTTTCCGCCAGAAGTCGGCGGCATACGCGTCGCTGCGCGTGGACGTCGCGCTGTAGATTGCCACGACGCCAAAAACAGCGAGGGCCAGCATGATCAGTAATAGAAGCCAATTTTGGCCAAGCAATTTTCGGAGAAAAGGCGTCATTCGCTGTCCTTGATCGGTTTCGGTGATCTTTCCGGAAACTTGGAACGATTATACGCAGTTTGCGTTTGCCGCAAAACGTTGAATCCCGAAGAGCGCGAGACCCGCCGTAACCACTTCGCGGCAGAGGTAAAATTTGTCGGTAGTTCAATGTTATAGCGAACAGCGTTGAGCTCGTTCGGCGCTTTGCTCCGTCGACTCCATTCAACAAATTGAACACCAGTAATTTACAACAATTTCGTGTCAAAATGGGTGCTTCGCTTGTCACTGGATTTAGAGACCGCTACATTACTCTTGTCGCGTTTAATTTTGGGAGCATGGCAATGGCTAGGAGAAAGAAAACAACCAAACGAAAACTGGCGCACCCTAAATTGCCGATGCAGCAGCAGTTAAATTTGCGCCACGAAGGGACGCATTTCGATCTGCGCGCGATCTTTAATGATTTAAACCAGCGGCACTTTCGCAAGCGTCTTCGCGGCTACAAAGTGGTCTGGGGACGCCGGCGAAAACATCGACCGAGAGAACAATTCGTTTTTGGCACAATCCAGGAAGAAGATCGGGTGATTCGGATCAATCCTGCGCTGGACCAGCCGTTCGTGCCGCTGTGGTTTTTGCGATACGTGCTTTATCACGAGATGCTGCATTCAGTTGTGCCGGACGAAACGCTCTCGCGAAATCGCCGGCGAGTTCACACGGAAGAATTCAATCGTCGCGAGCGCAAATTTCCCGGTTATCGGCGAGCACGCCGCTGGGAAGACGAGAATCTGTCGCGATTCTTGCGCTGAACCCAGCGCCGTTTGAGTTGTAGCCGCCTCGCTGTGGCGAGGCGATCGTCGCGTCGTCTCCTTGCAGCGATGCGACAGGGCTACGAGGAGACGTCTTACTGCGTTTCCGTTACCTGTGGCCGGTAGGGCCTTTCAGACGGCGATGGCGTCGTCGCTACGTTCTTTTTGATCAGGAACCAAAGCGTCGTCGCCAGGAGAAGCGAGATCAACTTCGCGTGCCAGTTTTTCAGAATCAGCTCTCTTCATATTTGCTGTGCAACAAAATTTCGGAAATGCGCTGACGGAACGTCTCTGGAGTGAAATTGCGCTCGATTCGGCGCCGGTGACAAATGGAAATCGCGCCTGTCTCTTCGGAGACAACGACAGCGACGGCATCCGATTCCTCGGTGATTCCGAGCCCGGCGCGGTGACGTAATCCCAGGCTGCGGTCCAATGTTTCCCGCTGGCTCACGGGAAAGATGCATGCCGCGGCTGCGATTCGTCCGTTCCGAATGATCACTCCGCCGTCATGCAGTGCAGCTTTTGGATGAAAGATCGTCAGGATCAGTTCGACAGAAAACTCGCCGTCGATGATGACACCTGTTTCCTCGTAAACGCGAATCGACGTGTCGCGCTCGATCGCGATCAGCGCGCCGAACTGTTTGTTTGCCAACTGCGTCACCGCTTCTGCCAGATCATGAACGGTTTCTCGTCTCTCGCTCGTGAGCGAGAAAATCGGATGTCCGCCAAGCGCAGCCAAGCCACGTCGCAGCTCCGGCTGAAAAATCACCACCAACGCGATGGCGAGGAAGACCGAGAAACTCCGGATGATCCATCCGATCACCACCAAATTCAGCAGCGTGGAGATCAGGGTCAGCGTAAGAAAGACAATCGCCAATCCCGTCAATACTTTCGCCCCGCGCGTTCCGCGGAAATAGAGGTAGCCGTAATAGATGGCCACCCACAGCAGAAGGATTTCCACCAGGCTCCGCCAGCCTCTGAGCCACAGATCAATGAGTTGATGAATCATTTTGCCCTCTGCAGAATCGCTTCAGTTACCCGCAATGCATAAACATTCTCCTTCACATCATGAACGCGGAACACGTCCGCGCCCCGCGCGCGCAACAGCGCACTCAGCGCGAGGCCGGGTACGAGCCGGTCGCTGATCTCCGGCGACCCGATCAACTTGCCGAGGAACGATTTGCGCGAAACACCAACCACCAAAGGTCGATCATGCGCGCGCAGCCGCTCCAACTGCGCGAGCAATTCGAGGTTGTGTTCGACCGTCTTCCCGAAACCAATGCCCGGATCAAACGCAATCGCCATGGGATCAATGTTTAAACCTATGGCGCGCGCATATTGTTGTCGAAAAATTCAGAAATTTCTGCAACGACGTCTGTGTAACGCGGCTGGATCTGCATCGTCCGGGGTGTTCCTTGCATGTGCATGATGATGAACGCCGATTTGGTTTCGGCAACGAGCGGCAGCATTTGGTCGTCTCCTCGCCCGCCGGTGACGTCGTTCACAATCGAAGCGCCCGCCTCAATCGCGGCGCGCGCCACCTCCGCTTTCGACGTGTCGATTGAAATGGGGACATCAAGCTTTCGGCGTAAGTTTTCTATCACTGGAATCACGCGACGCAGTTCTTCGTCAACAGTGACAGGTTCCGAGCCGGGATGCGTCGATTCGCCGCCGACGTCGATGATGTGAGCGCCTTCCGCTGCCATTTGTAAGCCGCGTTCTGTTGCTTTGTCTGCTGTGAGAAATTCACCGCCGTCCGAAAATGAATCCGGCGTTACATTTAACACTCCCATGATTAACCCATGGCGGGAGACGTCGAAGACGCGCTTACCGATTTTCCAGATTCTCTCGCGCATTACGAGTCGAGACTAACACAGGGGACGCGTTTATTCGAAGGCACGCCATGGTAGCGCATGCGTCCCGCTGCGATCTAGCAGTTCCCCGCAAGCCGGAGGCTCGCGCTACTTTTTCTCTTGCGTAGCGTCCGACGAATTCGCCCTGTGCGATGACATGACCTTTCATCGCGGCATCCACCTGGCTCCGCTTTGCACCAGAGCGCAAATCCAGTTCGCGATCGAGAGCGAAAATCTTGAACGAATACCGATGTGTGCCTGGGGGCGGACACGGACCGCTGTAACCTGATTTGCCAAAATCATTTGTGCCGTGCACGCCTTTTGGCGCACTGCCTTCCGCAATTGAATTGGTCTGTGGCGGGATGTTCCAGACCAGCCAATGAGTAAACAATCCGCTGGGCGCATCCGGATCATCGGCAATCAAGACAAGACTTTTCGCTTCCGGAAGGAACACCGGTTATTTGCAAAGGCGGGCTGGTGTCCGACCCGTCACATGTGAATTTTGATGGAATATTGCCACCTTCCTGGAAAGCAGAGCTTGTGATTTTCATCCTCGCTCCTTCTGCCGCGAATGAAGCGATCACCGCGAGTAATATCACGACTGCGCCACTAGTTATCGGCTTTCGCATTGTCAGACCTCCGATTGAAATCGCGCTAAATCGACAAACCTGAGCATATTGTTTCGCCCAAAATGAGCGCAAACGAAACCAAAGATTAGAGAACAAATTCTCGCGCTGCTGTCCAGGAAAGATTACCGGCCGCTGAACAAGATCGAGATCGCCAACAAACTTGGCGTGAGCGGCAGGGCACGAGTCGCGTTGCGCGGAATGTTGCGCGACCTCGAACGCGCTGGTGAGATCGCGCGAATCCGCAAGGATCGATACGTCTTGCCGGCTGAGGCTGACTTGGTTAACCGGCAAGTTATCGATCCATCCAGCTGGTTATGGGTTTCTCATCTCGGAAAAGCCGGGCCAGCCGGACGTGTTCATTGCGGCGGAAAACGTCGGCACAGCGATGCATCGAGATCGTGTCGTTGCGCGCATATCGCCTGAACCGCCTGCCGGGCGGATAAAAGGACGCCGCGAAGGGCGCGTGATTCGAATCCTTGAACGTGCTCACGACACGATCGTCGGTACGCTGCAGCGGTCACGGAATTTTTACTATGTAGTGCCGGATGATCCGCGTTTCGTGCACGATATTTACGTGCGTCCTGTAGCGGCGGTACAGGAAGACCGGCGGTCGGAGACCGCCGCGACAGTTGGTGACAAAGTCGTGGTGCGCCTCGACGACTGGCAATCGCGCCATGTGAATCCCGAGGGCGAAATCATCGAAGTGCTCGGCCCCGCGTCGGCGCCAGGCGTGGACGTGCTTTCGATTATTCGGAAGTATCATCTGCCGACGGAATTTCCGTCAGACGTGTTGGAGCAGGCGGAGCGTATTCCGGAAAGTGTTGATGCGCAGCAAATCGCCGGACGCGAAGATTTGCGCAACCAATTCATCGTCACCATCGACCCCGACGACGCGCGGGATTTCGACGATGCCATTCAACGTGGAGAAGCTTGCAAATGGCGGTTGGCAGCTCGGCGTGCACATCGCCGATGTTGCGGCATACGTGGAGCCGGGCAGCGCGTTAGACCGCGAGGCGCGGCGGCGCGGCAACAGCGTTTATCTGCCAGACCGCGTCATCCCGATGTTGCCGGAGCGGTTGAGCAACGGTGTTTGCAGCCTCAAGCCGCAAGTCGATCGGCTCACGCACTCGGTTTTTATTCAGTTCGACAAACGTGGCGTGGCCAAGAGCGCGCGCTTTGCGCGGAGCGTGATTCGCAGTGCGCACCGCCTTACGTACAAAGAAGCATACGCGATTTTAAGCGTCGCCGCCTCGCGACCGATTGGGCGAACGGCTTCATCTTGCCTGGGAGCTTGCCGCGTTATTGCGGCGAAAACGATTCGAACACGGCGCGCTGGAGCTTGATTTTCCAGAGGTAAAAGTCTCGGTCGATGCGCACGGCAAACCAGTTCGATTGGAGCGCGTCGAGAACGATGAATCGCATCAGTTGATCGAAGAATTCATGCTGGCGGCAAATGAAGCGGTGGCGCGGGAACTGAAAAAGCGCGCAATTCCAACAATCTATCGCGTTCACGAAAATCCAGATCCAGAAAAGCTGGGAGAGTACCGTGAGTTCGTGCTCGGTTTTGGTTACAAAGTTGGCGATCTGACGCATCGCGCTGAATTGCAGCGATTGCTTGCCGAAGTCAGCGGAAAACCCGAAGAGCAGGCGCTGAAGGTCGGTTTGCTGAAAAGTCTTAAACGGGCGCGCTATGATCCTCAGCCGCTCGGGCATTACGGTTTGGCAAAGACGAATTACTTGCATTTCACCAGTCCGATCCGGCGTTATGCCGATCTGGTCGTGCACCGTGCGCTTGGCAGCGACGCCCGCCGCGCGTCGTTCGTACCGACATGGGCATGGCCGAAATCGCTTCTATCGCCGAACACATCTCAACAACCGAGCGAAATGCGGCCGAAGCCGAGATCGACGCAACGCAGATGAAAAAGCTCGAGTTTTTCCAACAGCAACTCGCCGGCCGCAAGCCGCAGATCTTTTCAGCGACAGTTGTGGACGTCCGGAATTACGGATTAATGGTCGAATTACCCGACGCGCTTATCACGGGCCTTATCCATGTCTCATCGCTCACAGACGACTTCTATGTGTTTGAGCCTGCGAGGCGCCAGCTCATTGGCAGACGATCACGCAAAAGGTTTAGCGTCGGCGACAAGCTGTCGGTTTTTGTCGCCCGCGTCGATGTCTTCAAACGGCAGGTGGACTTCGCGATCGCAACGGCCACGGAAAGATCGAAGGCAAGCCGCCGATCGAAGCGTTCCTCAAAGAACGCTTGAAGTTTGCCCGACGCTGGCAATTGGAAATGACGGGTGAACATTTGCGGCGATTACAAATCGCCGCTAAAAATGCTGCTATGACTGAAGCTACTGCCACTGTTGCTGCCCTGCCGTATTCGCGGACCAACCCTTTTCCCGCCAGAATGCTGGTCAACCGCCGGCTGAGCGGGCCGGAATCGGAAAAGGACACGCGCCATTTTGAGCTCGATCTCACCGGCTGGGGATTGAACTTCGAGGTGGGCGATTCTGTCGGCGTGTGTCCAACGAATGATCCTGATCTCGTGGACGGAATTATTCGAGCGCTAGGCGCTACCGGCGATGCAAAGGTTCCGCGGCTGAAAGGCGAGCCGACAACGCTGCGAGAAGCCTTGCTGCGCGATTACAGCATCACCCAGCCAACACCAAAGTTCTTGAAGGCGATCGCACAGCGCGCCGACGCTGCGCCTACGCTGCAGTTATCTTCTGGCTCCGGACCGCAAACAGGATCTCCAGACGTATCTCTGGGGCATGGAAGTGATTGATTTTCTCATCGAGCATCCGTCCGTGCGCTTCACGGCGGAGGAATTTGTCGGGCTGCTCTCGAAACTGCAGCCGCGACTGTATTCGGTCGCTTCGAGTCTGAAGGCGTTTCCCGATCAAGTGCACCTGATTGTGGACGTCGTTCGTTACGAGAGTAATGGTCGCCTGCGCAAAGGCGTGGCCTCGTCATTTCTCGCCGAACGCGCGGACGACGTGCCGGTGCCGGTTTTCCCAAGCAACGCAAAACATTTTCATCTGCCGGAAAATCCCGATACGCCGATTATTATGGTGGGGCCCGGCACAGGTGTTGCGCCGTTTCGAGCGTATTTGCAGGAACGCCAGGTCACCGGCGCGAAGGGAAAAAACTGGCTCTTCTTCGGAGCGCAGCACGTGAACTGCGACTTCGCTTATGAGGAGGATTTCGACACGTTCATGAAAGAGGGGATTCTCACGCGGCTCGACTGTGCCTGGTCACGCGATCAGGCTGACAAAGTCTATGTCCAGACACAAGCTGGCGGACAATGCGGCCGAGATCTGGAAATGGATTGACGCCGAGGGCGCGCAGTTTTCGTGTGCGGTGACGCGCGCCGCATGGCCAAGGACGTGGATGGGACCCTGCGCAAGATTGTCCAGGAGCAGGGCGGCAAGAGCGTCGATCAAGCGAACGAATACGTCGAGAAGCTGAAAAGCGAGAAGCGCTACAAGCGGGATGTGTACTGAAATGACGAAGCACGAATGTCGAATGACGAAGGAATGCGCTACGCAGTCATTCCGAGCGAATCGAGAACCCCGTGATGAAGCCGTTGAGCTATTCTGCGAGATCCTTCGACTCCGCTGCGCTCGGCTCAGGATGACCGTCTTGCCGTCATTCGTGCTTCGACATTGTTTCGTCATTCGTCATTCGGATTTCGTCATTGGCCACGTTTATGGCATATTAGGAAACAAAGGTTAAACGATGTACGAGAACACTGAATTCACATTGAACCGTGATTGCGAGGCCATCCAGATTCCCAGTGGCCAGAAGACGACCATTCCGGCCGGAACCCAGGGCGTGATCACGCAAAGCCTTGGGGAGTAGCTATACGATTGCAACTTATCAGGGCCTTGGGCGAGTGGCGGAGAAGGATCTGGACGCGCTCGGGATTGGAAAAACCGCAGCCGCAGCAAACGAAACCATCTGCACCCACAGATGGCGAAGTTTCAGAGGAAGATGTCTGGAACCAGCTCCGGCAATGTTACGATCCCGAGATCCCCGTTAACATTGTTGATCTCGGTTTGGTCTACGATTGCCGGTTGATCAAAAAGGAGACGGCGGAACACGGGTGGAAGTAAAAATGACGTTGACCGCGCCGGGCTGCGGAATGGGCCCAGCCATCGCACACGATGCGCAGAGCAAGATTCTGAGCATAGACGGCATCGATGAAGCTGACGTGCAGCTCGTCTGGGATCCGCCGTGGAACCAGAACATGATCAGCGAAGCCGGTCGAATGAAGCTCGGCATGATCTGAGTTTCTTTCCGTTTTCCAATCCATGCGGCTGAGTTAGCGGTTGTGTCGCCCGCGAAGTGAAGTCAGCGCCTCTTTCGCGTATTTGACTCGCATATTTTCCCTACGTCGGGTAAAAACGGCAAGTGAGCGCGATAAGTGATTCGAGTATCGCCGGGCAGCGCTTTGAAGAAACAGCCTGGAGTGTCGTTATTGCCGCTGGAGCCGATTCAAGTCCGCGTGCTCATCATGCGCTTGGCTGAGTTGTGTCGCGCCTATTGGCCGCCGATTTACGGTTACCTGCGGCGGCACGGGTATGACACCCAAGATGCTCAGGACCTCACTCAATCTTTTTCCAGCACATGCTCGAAGACGAAACACTCCGTCGAGCGTCCCGTGATAAGGGCAGGTTCAGAAATTTTCTTCTGGGCGCCCTCAAGATTTGCCTCGCGGACGAACAGGCCCGCCGCCATACCCTCAAGCGCGGAGGGAATTCCCAGATGATTTCCGTGGACGCGTTGGAAGCCGAAGAGCTTCATCACCTGGGCATGGCTGAGGAACTGAGTCCGGCCGAATTGCTCGATGTCCGGTGGGCCGGCGCTTCTCCTGGATCGCGCGCTTGCAACCGTCCGGGCAAACTTTGCCGAGAATGGGAAAACGGCAACGTTCGAAGCGCTAGCACCATTTCTCGCCGGCGAAAAACCCGATATCTGTTATGAAGACGTGGCCGAGCAGTTCGGCGGTGGCGGATTGGAGCAGTGAAGACTTTGATTCACCGGCTTCGACGCCAATTCGCTGACGCGCTTCGCCGCGAAATCCTCCAGACCAGTCAGTGCGCCTCATGAAATCAACGACGAGCTGCGCCGGCTTCGTTCGGTATTTGCGCGCGCGCGGGAATCGGCAAGCTGCTTAATAAAATGCATGCACTGTTCCCCACGAAAGTTTGCGACACGTGTGGCGTCAGGTCTGGATCTGGAAGCGCCCAGCGGATTTTGCCCAGCGTGTTTGCTCAGAACGGCTCTGGAGATCGACACGACTGATCCGTCGAAATCTCCGCGGCCGGCGCACGCATCGAAGATTATGAAATAATCATCGAGAGTCGCTCCGAGGCGGGATGGGCATCGTGTATCGAGCGCGCCAGCAAACCATCCGTCCCGCGTCGTTGCGCTAAAGATGATTTTACCGGCGCACTCGGACTCGCTTGGGCGCGATCGAGCCGTTTTCGTGCCGAAGCAGAAGCGGCAGCGAGTCTCGATCACGAAGCCATCCTGCCCTATTTACGCGGTCGGAGAGCAGCGACGGCGCACCGTTCTACAGCATGAAGTTCGCGGAGGGCGGAACGCTGTCCGCGCGAATCGACGACTATCGCGACAAACCGCGCGAAGCGCGCTGCATTGATCGCGAAGACTGGCGCGCGCCGTCGCATTTGCACACGAGCACGGAATTCTGCATCGCGATTTGAAACCGGGAACGTTCTCTTCGATTCCGCGGGCAAACCGTACGTGAGCGACTTCGGCCTTGCGAAATGGTTGCAGCGCGAATGCGATCTCACCCAAACTCTGGCGATCCTCGGCACGCCATACTACATGGCGCCGGAACAGGCGACCGATTCGCGCGGTGTCACTGCAGCAGCAGATGTTACAGTCTCGGCGCGATTCTTTATCACGTGCTGGCTGGTCGCCCGCCAATTTGGGGCGAGACGCCAATGGAAGTTCTGCATCGCGCGGCCACCGAACAACCGAAGTCTCCGCGCCTAACGAATGCCCGAATTTCATGCGATCTCGAGACAATTTGTCTGAAGTGTCTAGAAAAGGAACCGGGGGCGCGTTACGTCTCTGCCGCCGCCCTTGCTGATGATCTTGAACGATTTTGCGCCGGCCACACGATCCAAGCTCGCCCCGTCGGCCTGGCGAACCACGCCTGGCGCTGGACCCGCCGCAATCCTGTTGTCGCGGGACTAATCGGAGTTTCCCTCGCGCTTCTAGCAGCCTTAGAAGTAATCGTTTGGAAAAGTAAATTTATCCCTCATCCGGTAACCAATGGAGTCGCTATTTTGCCGTTTGAAAATCTAAGCGCCGATCCGGACAACGCCTATTTCGCCGACGGCATTCAAGAGGAGATCCTGACGCGCTTGGCTCAGCATCGCAGGCTTAAAAGTCATTTCGCGCACTTCCACGCAGCAATATCAGAGCAAACCTCAGGAATCTGCGCGAGATCGCGAAGCAGCTTGGCGTAGCGAACATTCTTGAGGGTAGCGTGCAAAAAGCGGCCGATCAGGTGCGGGTCAATGTGCAGTTGATTAACGCGCAAACCGATTCCCATCTCTGGGCGAGACACCTACGACCGGAAGTTGACTGACATCTTCGGCGTTGAGAGCGAGATCGCCAAACGAATCGCGGAGTCGTTGCAAGCGAAGACTCACCGGTCGCGAGGAGCAGGCGTTGGCCGTTAAACCGACAAACAATCCGAGGCTTACGATGCTCTATCTGCGCGGTCTGGCTTTTGAACGCACGCTTCTCCTCGATCGCTCGGCGAAGCCGTCGGTTTTTATGAGCGGGCGGTGCAGCTTGACCCCAATTTTGCGGTCGCCTGGGCGCGGCTTTCTCGCGCGAACGCGGATATCTACTTCAGACCAGAGACGACACTGCTCCCGGTCGGCGCGATGCAGCGAAACGTGCTTTGGAGAATGCGCAGAAACTGGAGCCGAACTCGCCTGAAACCCTGCTCGCCTTGGGTTATTATCAATATCGGGTGCTGCGTGATTACGGGGCTGCCAAAACCACGTTCGAGTCGCGTCAGCAAAATGTTACCAGGCAGCAGCGAGGTGCCATATGCCCTCGGCCGAAGTTGCCAGACGCGAGGGACACTGGGATCAAAGCATTGCCTACTTCGAGCAAGCCCTCGCCCTGGACCCACGTAATGTGGAGTTACTTACGGACGCGGCATGGACTTACGCTATAGCTTCGACAATTTCCGGCCGCGCTAAAGCTTTACGATCGAGCGCTGGACATTATGCCAAACGATCCGGATGTGATGGCGGCAAAGGCCAGCATTTATCAGGCCCAAGGTAACCTGCAAGAAGCCGCCAGGTTTCTATCAGAAATAAACGCGCAGACTCCTACTGAGGATACCTTCGAAATCAAGATCACTCAGTTGAGACTTGAACGAAATTACGGTGAGGCCGTTCGATTGTTGCAAGCCCGACTGGCTCAATTCCATTTTGCTTCTGAGTGGCGAGAAGGGCACTGAATCAGGTGACGCTTGCTTTGATGCAGCGCCTTGCTGGCGATACGGCTGGCGCGAAGGCCACCGCTGAACAGGCGCGCAATGCGCTCGAATCAGTCTGCAAAAATCAACCAGATAACGCATTTGCTTGGGCGATGCTGGCTGAGGCTAATGCTTTGCATCGGAGAAAGGGACTTAGCCCTAAAGCAAGCGACACGCTCAATGATCGCTTTGCCGAGCACTAAGGATCCGATGGTCGGACCCGCCCTCGAAGCATACGTAGCGTTCATTCAGGCGATCTTCGGCGAGACTAACCGCCCGATCTCTACTCTCGCACGGTTGCTACAAACACCAGGCTTTTTCATAAACGGAGTGCCTCTTACGCCAGCACTTTTAAGACTCGATCCGATCTGGGACCCTTTGCGCAGCCGATCCCGCTTTCCAAAAACTTTGCGAAGAAAAGCAGCCGCCGGCCACGCCGTAGCTCCTTTAGCCGAATGCGGGTGACCCCGCGCAGCTCTTATGCCGAGCTGAAACGCCTGCTAAAATCTTTTCTTCAGTTGCACGTACCAGAACCGGCCTTTGATGGTGGCAATCGATTCGTCGTAGTTGTTCTCGAAGGTGCCAGCCACGAACGGCGGATCAGAATCAAAAACGTTTTGCATTCCGACCGTGAGCGTCGTGCCAGTTGAGCCAGGCGCGCCATCCGCAAGGATTGTACTCCGACGTCGAAACTGGCAGAACATTCTTTTGCTTACCATCGTGCATCTTGACGTTCTTACCGCCGTCCTTAGCTGAGCCTGGCACCTGGGCTAACGCCGGGGCCGGCAAGTCAAACGCGTACGATGTGATCAGGTCGAGCGTAACCCACTCGCTCACTTTCCGTGCGCGCTGAGGAAAAGGGCCACTTCTCGGTTCTTGCGGCTTCGAAGATCCTGTTAGATCAATATTGTCATCCTCATACTGGCCGGTGTAGTGGACGGTTGCGCCGGTATCGAAACCAGCGAGCCACGTGCCAGCGGTCCGTCGTAGAACGCGCTGACATAGGCGCGATTGTGCGGCAACGAGCCAGTAAACGTGGCGCTCGTCACAAATTCGCCCGAAAGACCAATTCGTTTGCTAAAGGGAGTCGCCTGAAACTCAAATCGGCGAGAGGTAGGTGCCGTTAAGGGTGAAGGTCAATCTGCCAAAGTCGCCATGACCAAAGATCGAAGTATCCAGAATATAGATCGCTTCGTAATCGATACCTTCCACGACAGCACGAGTAAGGTTTAAGGTTTGGGTCGATGACCTCGGTGATTGCGCCAGTTGTAGGATTACGAATAACCAACCCGGGGAAGCTATTCTCGAAATCAATGATGAATTGCGGACCGACGAATGACGCGATCGATCGCAGGTCGATATGCCAAAAGTCAGCGCTCAGCGTAAGACCCTTGATCCATTTCGGGCTGTAAACCGCTCCATAAGTCCATTCATAGGCAACCTCGGGCTTCAGGATTGGGGTTTCCACTTGCGATGACCGGAACGCTAGTTCCTCGAGGAGTCAATCCCTTGGGATCGTGAAGACTGTCGGAAACGCGAGGAAGACTTCGATCCTGCAGGAGTAAGGTCAGGTAGTGTCGGCGCATGAAACGCTTCGCTGTAACTGCCGCGCAAGGTCAGCGCGCCGATCCACTTCGGGATCAAGCGGCTGCCAGCGCACGGAAAATTTCGGCTTCTGCGCGTCATACTGCGAATGTTGCGCTTTCAGGACTGTAGTTGCGAGAAGTGTTTTGGCTGTACCATTCTTCGCGCTCGGCAATATCGAACTCGAGGCTATACGCGCCGGGAAACTTCCACGCTGGGCTGGTCACCGGAAATCGCACTTCCTGATAGGTTGCCCAAACGTCCCGGTTTACTCTTGAGCGCTTCGAAATCCGTGGAGCCAATCGTGTCAAAGGTGGTATTCGCGCGAATCGGGATCGTTCCTCCATCTCTCCCCACGGTATTCGAGCCCGAGCGCGAAGGAGACCGGCCCGGCGGGAAGATTGAACAGATCGCCGTCGAGATGGAAATAGCCCAAAGGCAACTCAAAGGCGCCGGAGCGATGCAGAGTAACATAGACTCTGCTAATCGCGGCCGGGCTGTTGCGGCCGAAGAATCCCAGGAACGGATTAAACGCGGTCGCCGGATTGGTATCCAGCAGCGCGTTCACGCAAGCCCAGACTTGCTAACAACGCCACCCAATGAGATTTTCCTGCTCGTTCCGCGAATAACGAAAACCCAATTCCCAATTCCAACTCTTGAAGTAATCGCCAAATTCGCCCAGCTCACCGCGAAGTCCCGACGTCGAACAAGATGTCGTGAAAAGTAGTCTTGTTCGTTCTGAGCAGGCTCGTCGTTGATGGCGCGAAAGCCGACACCGGTAGTCACTGGGACAGGAACACCGTTGTGGATTAAAGTCGCATCGGCCACGGTGAACGGATTAAATGGGTTCTGAATTGGCACACTGATGCCCGACGGGGCTGAAGGGAGCACCGTTCGGGAGCGTGAATGCATCCGGACTGAATCGGAGTAGCCGCATGCGCTCGCATCAAAAATGAGCGCGTATATTTAAAGTCGGCAAACACCGTTAAGTATTTGTCGCAAATATCGCGCGTGAAAGAGCCATAGAAGCTTTGGCGATCCGCCGGCTGGAATCGCGGCGTCAAAGCTGATAGTTATAGAAGACATAGTCCCCATCCAAGCCTAGCCAGAGTCCCATGTTGGAAAACCGTTGACCGCGTTGGATTGAATGCGGGACTAGAAACACTCGATATAGGATGGAGAAGTTGCGACATTCGGAGCTGAGTGCGGCGGCGGAGAGTTCGCGCTGAAAAACAAGCGCGGGATCAAGCGGAAACCGACTCCGATGCCGGCCGGGAAAATCTGCGACTGCGAAAATCAAATCCGCCCCAGCGGAATCGCGTACTGCGTTACTGCTAATGTCACGGTCGCGGCTGTAGATGGCAGCACGATCGTAAAAATCGGCAATAACCACGATATCGGTCTTGTCATCTCCCGTACCGGCTTTGAGCCAACCCTCCCGCTCACCCGCATCGTTGGAGGCACCCATGTTTGTGTTCCCATAGCTGCCTCCGATCTCAAGCCCACGGAACTTGTGTAGCAAAAAGATGTTGATCACACCGGCCACTGCGTCGCTGCCATAAACGGCCGAGGCGCCATCTTTCAGGATGTCGATGTGATCAATCATGGGAAATGGAATGAGGTTGATGTCCACTCCGGCAGTGGTGGGTCCGCTACTAAAAGCACCGCCGCCGCCCAGCCATCGCGGCGCGTTTTCCATCGATCAGAACCAGAGTTTCTTTGGGCAGCAAACCACGCAGATTGGGTATGACGCTGCCGTCACCGACACCGGACATGTTCTGGTTGACGGTCGTGCCCATCTCCTGCGGCAGATTGGTGAGCAGGTCCGTGGAGTTGCGGACGCCCAATTTCTCGATGTCGCTTGGGCGATAGGTGTCCACTGGATTCGGACCGACTTCTTGCCGCTGTCGGAATATTCGAGCCGGTGACGATGACACGTTCCGCTTCGGCAACGGCAGCCTCTTTCCTGAGCAAATGTGATCGAGGGCAGGAGCAAACGCATTGTCGCTATGCTCCATCCGACATACCAGATGAATGGTCGCGTGGTAACAAACTCCTTTCGCTAAACATTCCGTGGTTTAGCAAACTGCCCGACAAACAACAAAGTTTCCTTTGTAACCGCGCTTGGCGTCTGCCACGAGCGGAGCCGAAGCATCGTCGCAGCCTCGATCTCAGTTTGAGCGACTGTCATGGGCGGCCAGCTGCGAGCGATTAAGAGTCGCATCCGTAGAATCCGGCAAGGAGAGCCGCCGTGAACTCGATTCGGCTGTTAACCGATTCTCCTATTGGCTTATAGCGAGTAGAACCGCTAACGATTTCTACGCCTCCGAAAGAAATCCTGAAACTTTCCGCGGCGGTTCTGGAGAGGACAGATGGAGACGAAATTCTCCTGAACCAAAAATCAACGCATAACCATCAACAGGAGTAGAAACATGGCAATTACAGGACTTATGGCAGCACCGCTAAGCGACGGACGCCTGCAGGTGTTTGCAAGCAAGAATGACGGGACACTTTGGACTCTTTGGAAAGTGGGGACGGATGCCAACTCCGCGTGGACAGCATGGCAGCGTCCAATGCCGGCAAGTTCACTCGGCGTGAAAGTTGGTTGCGCCGCGCCACTGCCGAATAGAGCCCTGCAACTTTTCGTGATCGCCAATGCCGGGTTCAACCACGCCATTTCAAACTGGGCCGGGGGTTGAAACGACGTGGAAGAGTAAACTATCAGTCGAACGCGGCATGGGCGGACTGGACGGGGTTCTTTGAAGGTGAGCAGGCGCTCCATGGCGGAGCTGGTGCTACCAGCATTGCGGCGGCTCCCCTGACTGATGGCAGAAATTCAGGTGTTCATCGCGGTCGTGGGGACCAATGTTTCTCGGCTGATGAGCGCTCTGGAAAGAAACGACCGACGTCAACGCACAGTGGACTGACCCCGTTAACTTTGGCTTACCGGCCGGACAATTCATTCGCCGGATTGCGGCGGGCCGCCTGATCTGATGGCCGTATACAGCTCTTCGCAACCACTGCCACGGCCGTTCTCACATCCTGGAAGAATTCGACGGACCCAAACGATATAGTGGTCGCCTTGGCAGACGTTTTACTCTCAGACCGACGATGACGCGATTGCCGCGGCATCGCTTCACTGATCGTCGCCTGCAGCTATGGCGCCTCAATCGAAACGGAGCAATGTGGAGCCGCTGGAAAGTCACGACGAATCCGAATGCCGCTTGGACGGAATGGTCGGTATTTCCTGCTCCGGGAGGACAGCCTATTGCGTTTGCGGCAGCTCCTCTGAGCGACAGACGCTTGCAACTATTTGCGGCCGATTCTTCGGGCGCCATGTTCAGCGCATGGAAAGTGACTACAGATTCTAATGCGGCATGGACGCCATGGACACCATTTCCGAGACCTTGATCCAGACGACCCAGCGGGTGGCTGATTGGGCCGCCAAGGTGCAGAAGATGGGGGTCAGTATTAGATGCACGTGACTTGGAAAAGCGCGTGAAGCGCCTCAAAATACTACGTGTAGTTAGCCCTCGAAATCACAGCTTTCGCTCAGTGTAAAATTTGGGGTCAGAGCTCACTATTTCTATCATGAAGCGATTAGTGCCTCGGAAGCGCAAAGAGATAGCGAAACAGATAATTGCGGGATGCTGTGTCATCCTGCTTTTGACAGAACGGATTGGGCTATCCTCCACTGTTCGCTGCGACAGCACCCGCGCGCACGTCCGCGCCGCGGGTGAAGGCAAGCCAGCCGGCGGCGCCCGTGAAGGTGAATCGGACCATTCCGAAGGTTCAGCCGCCCAAGACGACACTTTGAGTTTTCAGCCGATCCGACACCTCACGAGTTTTTCGCGCGCACCTCTTCGAAGAGCCGCTCGTGCCAGTCGGGGGAAACCTACCCGCGGGGAAAATGCCGCTTTGGCCACCGCGCTCCTTGGCTATTCGAAGCGCCTCGGACCCGATGATTATTCCAGTCTCACCGGCTTTTGGAAAAATATCCCAACTCCCCGTGGCGCGCGGCGCTCCTCACCGATCTGGGGATCGCGTACTACCAAACCGCCCATTTTTCTCTGGCATTGGAGGCTTGGAATAGGGCTTGGCCAATCGCTAAGGACACCAAGGATGCCCACGGAATGGCCATCGCGGATCGCGCCGCTGGAGAACTGGCATACATGCTCGCACGTCTCGGGCGCATGGAAGAGCTAACAGCGTTATTCCAAACCTTGGAGGGCGGATCTTCCGCGGGCCTGCCACCGAGAAGATCTCAGGCGCCCGGGTGGTCTCGCGAATATGAAGGAACATCCGGAGATCGCTTTCCGCTGCGGTCCGCTCGCACTTGACATCGCATCAAACTTTCCATCGATCCGAAAAATATCGCTGATGCGACGAAGATCATTGAGGCCTCCGCCTCTACCCAGAAGGGCTTTAGCCTCCGCAGGTCGCTGAACTGTCGCAGAAGCTCGGCTTGAACTTCCAGATGGCTCATAGGACAAAGGGCGCCGCTTTCATCGTGCCCTCGGTCGTCCATTGGAAGGTGGGCCACTACGCCGCTTTAATCCGGACGGATGGCGATACTTTTCTACTCGAGGACCCCACCTTCCGCAATGACATCGCGGCAACTACCGCGGCGCTCGAGGCCGAAACCAGCGGCTATTTCCTTGTCCCACCTGGAGATCTGCCGTCTGGCTGGCGGAAGGTTGATGCCACAGAAGGCAGCACGGTCTGGGGTGAGGGAGACGTATGCTGCAACGATTCCGAGGACATCACTGCCAATGATCCAAGTGTCAACGGGGATAACTGCAAGGCTGACGGCCGTGGCATGGCGGTCGCGAGCGTGCATCTCATGAACGTTAACTTGAATCTGAAAGACCAACCTCTCGGCTATACACCACCGCTCGGGCCGCCAGTTCTGTTCAAGGTTCGTTACAACCAGCGCGAATCGTTCCAGCCCGAGATCTTCGACTACTCCAACTTCGGGCCCAAGTGGACGTTCGACTGGAACATCTTCATTACTGATACCATCGCGCCACTGCCACACCAGATGGTTGGCGTTATGAAGAGCGGCGGCGGCGGCGGTGGCGGAGGTGGCAGCGGCTGCGCCTCAGGCGGAGCGCGGTCCTTCTCTTTTCCATCCGGCAGCACCAGTTCTGAGCCACAGAGAAAGGAGCAAACAACGTTGGTGAGAATCGCTGCAGATAACTTCGAATTGCTCAACCGCGACGGAAGCAAACTCGTCTTTAGTCAGCCAAGCCAGCAGGCCGGTAATGGTTTCCGGCGCATTTTCTTAACCAAAATCATCGACCCTGCCGGCAACGCCCTCACCTTCACTCGGGACGCCAATCTTCGTCTGATTGCCGCCACCGATGCGCTCGGCCAGGTCACGACACTTAGTTATGATCTTCCGGGCGATATTTACAAGGTCACCAAGGTAACGGACCCGTTCGGACGGTACGCCACTTTCGATTATGACGCATCCGGACGCCTGATTAAGATTACCGACGTTATCGGTCTCGCATCGCAATTCACCTATGAAGACACTGGTGATTTCGCCAACTCACTCATCACACCCTACGGCACCACCACCTTTGTAAAGGCCGAGGTAGGCACGACCCGCTCGCTTGAGACGCTCGGCCTGGACGGGAGCAGCTATCGGGTCGAGTTTAACCAAACCATCAACCTCCCCAATGGTCAATCCGATCCTTCGGCTACGGTCCCTACCGGGATGTTAGCGACCAACCAATATCTGAGCTACCGCAATACTTTTACTGGAGCAAGATCGCCAACGCCAACGGTTACGGCGACTACGGCCAGGCGAAAGTATACCATTGGCAGCACACTCCTGACCTAAAGAGCGCTGCGGGCATTTTGGAATGCGTGAAAGAACCGCTAGAAAACCGCGTCTGGTATAATTACCCCGACCAACTTCCGTACTATTCTACGCTGGTAGCAGCAATAGGCCTATCCGCATCGGGCGAGTCCTCGATGATGGCACCACGCAACTTTACAGCTACGAATACAATGCATTCGGCAACGTAACCAAAACCATCGATCCCGTTGGTCGCACCTTTTCCTATCTCTACGCGGCTAATGGCATCGACTTGCTGGAAGTGCGGCAAACCCGAGATGGCGCTAACGAACTGCTCTGGCAGGCCACCTACAAGGCCCAGCACCTGCCCTTGACGGTCAAGGATGCCGCGGGGCAGAGCACCACATACACTTACAATACCCAAGGCCAGGTGCGAACGGTGACCAACGCAAAGAACGAAGTAACGACGTTCAATTACGATGCCAATGGATACCTAATCTCAATGGATGGACCACTACCGGGCCTAACCGATCAGTCTACGTGGACTTATGATGCGATAGGCCGAGTCCTCACCCGAACCGATGAGAGTGGCTACACTCTCTCTGTTGATCACGACGCCCTTAATCATCTCACGAAGATCATTTTCCCTGATGGAACCCTACGAGCAGTTTACCTACACGCGGCTGGATCATACCCCTTATCCGCGACCGAGCCGGCTCAGCAGACTACCTTCGAGTATAACAGCGCCAGACAGCTGACGAAGCGGACTGACCCGCTTAATCGAGCGACCTTATTTCAGTGGTGCAACTGTGGCGAGCTCGGCAGCATGACCGACCCTATGGGGCGAACCACCACCTGGCACCACGATATTCAAGCCCGTGTAACTAACAAGGAGCATGCAGACGGCTCCAAAGTGCTTCTATTTGTATGAGAATGCTACCGACCGCGCGTCGGCAACGTATTGACGAGAAATCGCAGGTAACCCAGTACCACTACAACCCTGACAATACGGTGAGCGGGATCAGCTACTCCAATGCCAGCGTCTCCACACCGCCGGTCACTACTACTTACGATCCATCCTACCCCAGGATTAGCTCCATGACGGATGGCAGTGGCACCACCCTCTACACATATGCTCCCATCACCGGTGTGCCTTCCTTGGGAGCTGGGCAGATCGCCGAGTGTGGATGGTCCGTTGCCCAATGACACTATTACCTTCAGCTACGATGCCCTGGGCCGGCGCGTCTCCGCCGCCATCGATGGCATTCCTTCAGTAGCGCGATATTCGATCCGGCAGGACGCGTGACCAGCGTGACGAACGCGCTTGGGACGTTCTCCTGCGACTACGACGGGCCTTCCGACCGCTTGGTCTCGATGACGTATCCGAACGGCCTATCTACGTCGTTCGGCTATCTCGATAATCCTCAACGACCGGCGCCTCCAGAGAATCACTAATTCGCGAGGGGGACTGCTGTCTCGGAATTCCTGCACACTTACGACTCACCGCGGAACCGGATGAGCACCTGGTCTCAGCAGGCCGAGACCCAGACTCCGGTTGTTTATGCACTCGGCAGCTAACGCGGTGAATGAACTGACCGCGGCGACGGGATCGCAGGACGGCACGGTGGGTGAAGACTTTCAACTACGCCTACGATTCGGCCCAGAATCGCGCAAACGAGCAGGTGGATGGCGGCACCATTCGGACAGCGAGTTACAACGCTCTCAATGAACTCACGACGGTCGACGGCAGCGCCCTGCCGCAACCTACGAAGTGGGACGCGGAGCAGCGCTTGACGGCAGTGCGCGCGGGCAATCAAAGCACAGAGTTTTCCTACGACGGATTCGGCCGCCGGATTGGCATACGCGAACTGACCGATGGTATCGAAGTGAGCGATCGTCGCTTTATCTGGTGCGGCCCTGCGATCTGCGAAGAACGCACCGCGGCGGGCGAGATTGTGAAGCGATTCTTCCCGCAGGGCATGAAGGCCGAAACCGGGGCGGCGCCTGGGCGTTATTTCTACACCAAGGATCATCGGGCTCGATCCGCGAACTGCTGGATGAGGGGGCAACGTGCGGGCTCGCTATGCGTATGAGCCTTACGGCGCACGCACGCGGATCGCCGGCGATCTGGACGCCGATTTTGGGTTTACGGGACATTTCTATCATGAACGGACGGGCCTTTGCCTCTCCCTGTATCGCGCCTACGATCCTCGGCTTGGCCGGTGGCTGTCCCGGGACCCTCTCCCGGAGGCTGAGCGCCTGCTTGGCCCCAACCTCTACGCCTACGTGAACTCCGACCCAGTGAATGCCACCGACCCGTTAGGCCTCCACTGGTACGACCTGAATGATTGGGACGATCTCGACTCAACAATATTTTTATCCGGCCAAGCTGAACGAGACACAATTTCGGGTTTTGTCCTGGCTGAAATCGTGATTGCCGCGGTTGCTTCGCCTGCAGTTGTTGGCGTAATCGTGTTTGGTGGTATTGAAATAGAGAGTGACAAGGACCTCCCGAAGCTTGGTTTACTGGCGTTTTCTAGCGGCGGCAGGTGATGCCTGTCCTGCGGCGAATAAAACCTACAACACCTCTGCAGCCTGCAGGGGCACTATCAGAGGATGAGGCGTTGGCGGATAAGTTTTTAAGAGACCAGCAAAAGATAAATGGTATTCCCTGATGCGGAATTAAATCAGGTAGAGGTTGTATTTCCCGAAACCGGCCCCGGTTATAACGGACTTCGGCAGCGAAACTACAGAGCCAGCAAAGATTTGAATAAGCTCTAGCCAGGCAGGTGCCTTCAATGACCTATGGGAGATACGAACCAATTAGTGCGGAATGAATAAAAAGCATCCCACTCGGTGCCGGGTTTCGAACCTTCATGATATCGGTGTTGGCCGTGGAATTGGCATTTGTAACGGCTAGTTCTGCCCTCGATGAGCTTCCGCGGTATTTCTACGACTTAAGCGGTAACTTGGAGACCCGCGTTGCAGCTAAATCGGCTCCCCTACAGATCATCGGACAACCAGTATCGCCTGTGGTCGCGCCGGGCGGAATTGCGACGTTTTTCGGTGACGCTGGCGGATGCGAGCGGCGTCACGTTCCAATGGAAGTTCAATGGAATCGATATTGCAGGAGCGACGGGAGATAGCTTGGTTCTCACTACTGTCTCGTTTGGCGCAGGAGGGGATATACTCGGTGGTGGTGACGAATAGTGCCGGGAGCGTGACCATCACCTTCGCGCTGATCCTGGGCAAGGGCAGTGACAGCGACCGTCTGCGGGCAACGCCCGCTTCGGAATGGTGGCCTTCTGGCGCGGCGAGGCCGACGCCAGCGATTCGATCGGCAGCAACCACGGAACATTTTACAACGGTGCCGACCCGACGACGCCAAGCATAACCCAGGGTTTGATCGGCCATGCTTTAAACTTCGACGGCACGGTCAATGTGCACGTTCCCTATTCCGCCGCACTGGAACCTGCTCAGATCACGATTGAAGGATGGGTCTATGCCACTACGAACGGAGGGAACGGCACTCTTCAGAACATCATCACGCGGCCGCGCGGACCAGGGGTGGGCCCTTCGTGGGCCCTGGGCTTGAGTAACGGCAGTCTCTATTTTTCGACTTCGCAAGGGAGTATAGGCGGAGTTTCGCACTTTCCGCTCTACCGATGGGTGCATGTCGCAGCCGCTTCTGATGGCGCAACCACATTCCTCTACCTCAACGGAGTGCTGGACGCGCAAAGCGGAATCGGAGACGGTTTGCTGAAGTATGATCAGCCCGGAACGGTAACCTTGGGCACCGGCTTCAATGGCCGAGTGGATGAAATGTCAATCTACCAACGCGCCCTGACAGCGGGCGAAGTGGCCGACATCGCCGGCGCAAATTCTGCCGGAAAAGACCTAACGAGGCCCTACTTTACAACGCCGTCCAGGTTTCCTCTGGCTAGGGTCGGTCGTAACTATTCCCAGCAGGTCACAACGCTCTTCGGCACCTCTCCGATAACTTTTCGGTGCCGGCGGGGGTCTGCCGCCAGGGCTGGTCTTTTCATCCGCGGGGCTGCTCAGCGGGACTCCCAGCGCAGCCGGAAATTATAAGCTTCACACTCCGCGCCATTCCAGCCGGCGGTGACCAGACCTGCCACACAAGCGACCGGAAATTTCACCGACCAGATCTTCACGCTTCAGGTCGTTTCTCCGCTTAACCCACCAGCGGGCTTGGTCGCATGGTGGAGGGCCGAGAACAACGCCTTGGATGCGGCGGGAACAAATGACGGAACCTTGAGCAACGGGGCGGGTTCGCGGCCGGCGAAGTCGATCAGGCTTTTGCCTTGAACGGCACGAACCAATCAGTGGAAATCCCGGATGCGCCAGCTCTAAGGCCCGCATCGATCACGCTCGAAGCCTGGGTCATGTTTAACACGACAGATGGTAATCAGGCCATCTTCTCAAAACTCCTCAGCGGGTCTTACTATGTGTTCTTTTCCTCCAACTTACTATTCGCGGGCGTGGAAATTCTTCATCGACCCCGTCGATCCACACCAATTTCGTTCCCACCGTAGGGCGATGGTATCATATTGCTTTTACCTTCGATGACACCAGCAAACTACTGAGCCTCTATGTTGACGGCGTTCAAATAGTTAGTGGAACCGTGAACCTAACCATCGGTTACGACACCAATCCAATTTCATGGGGCCGCTATGGCTCTTATTACCTGAACGGCCGGATCGACGAAGCCGCGATCTATAACCGGGCGCTAACCGCCGCGGAACTCGCTTCCATTTACAACTCCGGGCCCGCCGGCAAACAGCCTCCCACCCCAACACCGACTCCGGCACAAATACGACCCCAACGCGAACGCCACCGGCCATTTTGAGTTGGGCGGGCAACTGGACTTCACCACGAACCCGCCGTCCTTTGTTCTCCCATGGCAGGGGTGATCTCAAGTGTCGGCTCGACGAGGCGACACTAAACATTGTGTGCCTGATCTGCGCATCGCAGCTAGCGTTCGTCTAGTTGCGATGCGCTAGATCGACGTCCCCGGATCCGCCTTGGCCCCAGAACATGATCAGCGAAGCCAGGCGAATGAAATTGGAATGATCTGAAGTAGCGCATGCCTCCGGCTTGCGATTTCTCGTCAGACGCACAAGCGAGGACGCTCGCGCTACTTTAGTTCGCGAAACCGGGCGAATGAACTCGGAATGATCTGAACCGGTACGCCGTGTCGATTGCAGCGCTTCGGTCAACATGACAGAGACAGTTGGAAAAACAAAAATTGCAGGCAAATTTTCAATCGTGCATTGACAGTATGCGCTGCGGTTTTATAGTCGTCGGCCCCGGACACAATTCGCGATTGAAAATTTTGCGACGCATTTTAGAAAAGACATCAGCATGCCACTAACTGAACTCATCCTGACCGAAAATGTCCCGGGGCTTGGCGCCGAGGCGGACTTGGTCAAGGTGCGTCGCGGTTATGCGCGCAATTATCTTCTGCCGCGCAAAATGGCGCACGAAGTTACACCGGCGGCTTTGCGCCAGCTTAATGCACTCAAGCAGAAGCGCGCTGAACGCGAAGCACGCGAGTTGAACGACGCTCAGGAACTCGCCCGTCGTATCGGCAAGGCGCGGTTTGTTTTCACGTTGGAGACTGGCGAGACCGGCAAAGCATTTGGATCAGTGACGGCACAGGACATCGTGAACCGGCTGAAAAACGAAGTCGGCGCAGAGATCGATCGACACAAAATTGTTCTGGAGCGCCCGATCAAGGACACTGGCGAGCACGAGGTCGCCATCAAACTGCATCACGATGTGACGGCGCAACTTGTTTTTCAGGTGAAATCGGCAGCAGAACCAAAGGCTGACGCGACGACTGCCACTGCGCCGGAACAACCCGACAAGAAGCAACGACGAATTTTCAGCAGGAAAAAGAACAGCCAAAACAAGAAGAGAAATAGATGGCAACTCCACCGTCCGCATGGACAGGAGAGAAGCCTCGTAAAGCGGGAAATGGCGCTGGCCGAGGTTCGGCGGCGCGAAGCGGCGAAAAAGTTGTTCCCATTTCGCCAACAGGTTCTGCGCAGGATGTTCACCGAACGCCGCCGCATAGCGTAGAAGCAGAGCAGGGCGTCCTCGGTTCAATGCTCATCTCACCGCATGAAACGATCGCGGAATGCGTCGAGAAAATTAACGAAGAATATTTCTACGTCCCCGCGCACCGAACCATCTACGACGTTCTTGTCGATCTTTGGAACACCAGACAAGGCATTGACCTGATCACGTTCACACAGGTGCTCCGCGATCGGAACCTCCTCGATAGCGTCGGCGGTGCGGCATTCGTCACGAACCTGTTCACGTTCGTTCCGACCGCGGCCAACGTGCAGTACTATCTGGAGATCGTTCGCGACAAATATATTCTGCGACAGATCATTTCCGCCGCCACCGAGAGTGTCCGTCGCGCGCATGAAGAGCAGGAGGAGGTCGACAGTCTGCTGGACGAAGTGGAACAGAAGATCTTCGACGTCGGCGAAGATCGGTTCAAAGGCCAGATGCTCTCGATGAAAGATCACGCGATGCAAGCGATCGAGACGATCGAGAAGCTCTACGAACGCAAAGGCAGCATCACCGGGATCTCAACCGGTTTCGTCGAGTTCGATCGCATGACCAGCGGCCTGCATCCTTCCGAAATGGTCGTGATTGCAGCGCGTCCCAGCATGGGAAAACCGCGCTCGCCATGAACATTGCCGAATATGTGGCGATCAACGAAAAGCTGGCCGTCGGCGTGTTCAGCTTGGAAATGAGCAGTCAGCAACTCGTGCAACGAATGCTTTGCTCCCGAGCGCGCGTAAACTTGCAAAGGGTGCGCGACGGCTTTTTGGGCGAGCGCGATTTTCCGAGCCTGACGGCTGCAGCGTCAAAATTGGCGGAGGCCAAGATGTTCATCGATGACAGCGCCAGCCTCAGCATTCTGGAACTGCGGGCAAAAGCGCGCCGGCTGAAGGCGCAGCAGGATGTGAGCCTCATCATCGTGGATTATTTGCAATTGCTCAGGTCAACTACGCGGCGCGCGCAGGATAATCGCCAGCTCGAAATCTCGGAAATTTCTGCCGGGCTCAAAGCGTTAGCCAAAGATTTGAAAATTCCTGTCATTGTCGTGGCGCAATTGAACCGGCAACCAGAACAGCGCACCGGCGGGAAACCGCGTTTGAGCGATCTCCGCGAATCGGGATCCATCGAGCAGGATGCGGACCTGGTCGGGTTACTCGTCAGGCCCGAGCTGTACGAGGAAGATGAGGAGGCGCGTGTGGAGAAGGCGGGCGAAGCCGAGTTGATCATCGCCAAGCAGCGCAACGGCCCTGTCGGCGAAATTCCGCTCACATTCCTGAAGGAATACACACGCTTCGAAACTCGCGCCCGCAACGTGAGCGAACCAGAAGAAGCGTTCTAGGTAGCGCACGCGTCTCGCGTGTTGGTTTCGGCGTCACGCCGAAACAGGCTTCCTTCAGTCTCGTCGCTCTCAGGGCTAACAACGCTACAAGAAAGTCCGCGATGGCGTGGACGCCATCGCCAGCACGCGAGACGCGTGCGCTACCCGAGACTTTTCGCTGCTTCGATCACGTGCTGAGCGTCGATGCCGCGTTCTTTCATCACTTCGGGCCCGGGTGCACTCAGACCGAATTGGTGCAGTCCGACGACTTTTCCGTCGAGACCGACATATTCGTACCAAATCTCCAGTCACGCCAGCTTCGATGGCGACGCGTTTCCGGCATTCGTCAGGCAAAACTTCTTGGCGGTATTCCTGCGGCTGGCGGTTGAATCTTTCAAAGCACGGCATGGAAACGACGCGGACGCTGTCGCCCAACTCTTTCGCTGCGGCGAGCGCATGCTGCAATTCGCTGCCGCACGAAAGGATGATCAGATCGAGTTTTCCGGTTTCCTTTTTCGCGATATAACCGCCGCGCAGCACTCCTTCACGACGCAGATTTACATCGATATCGTTCAACATCGGAACAGCCTGACGCGTGAGCGCGAGGAACGTCGGGCCGTCCGTTCGCTGCATCGCGGCGACAAATGCTCCCGCGGTTTCTTCCGGATCAGCGGGCCGAATCACGTCGATGTTCGGGATCAAACGAACCGAGCTGACGGTCTCTACGGGTTCATGCGTCGGACCGTCTTCGCCTACACCGATCGAATCGTGCGTGAAAATGTAAATGTTCGGCAGCTTCGATAATGCGCTGAGCCGAATGGCACCGCGGCAATAATCGGTAAACACCGCGAAGGTCGCGCCCGACGCGCGAAACAGCCCGTGATACGAGATGCCGTTGAGGATCGCACACATGCCGTGCTCGCGAATGCCGAAACGGACGTTGCGGCCGGCGAAATTGTCGCGTGAGAAATCGCCACCGTCCTTGATGTAATTCATTGTCGATCCGCATAGATCGGCGCTGCCGCTCATGAGCAACGGCATCGCCTGCGCGATCGGCTGCAACGCTTCGCCGCCCGCCTTGCGGGTCGCCAGTTTCGCGTCCTTCGGAAACTCCGGGATCTTCGACAAGAGATCGGGCGGCACTTCTCGCGCGAGGCCGTCATCGAGCAGCTTCGCTTTGTCGGGATTTTTCGCGCGCCACGCATCGTAAGTTTTTTCCCAGCGATCATACTCAGCGAGCAGCGTCTTTTTGTGCTGGGCGAAATAGTCGTTCACATCTTTCGACACGAAATAATGCTCGTCCGGCAAGCCGAGCGCCTTGCGGGCTGCATCGACGAATTTCGCGCCCGCTTCGCCGTGCGCCTTGTATGTGCCCGCGACTTCGGGAATGCCTTTTCCGATCAGCGTATGCGCGATGATGAACTGCGGTTTGCCGTTGTCGCGGCGTTTCGCGACGTCGAACGCGTCGAGAAACTGGCGCATGTCCTGGCCCTCGATTTCCTGGACGTCAAAGCCGTACGCCTTCATCCGCTGGCCCGTGTCCTCGCACTGCGTAAGCTTTGCCGGGGCATCCAGCGTAACGGCATTGGAATCGTAAATGTAAATCAGATTGTCGAGGCCCCAAACGCCGGCGAGCGCGCACGCCTCGGATGCGACGCCCTCCTGCATGTCGCCGTCACCGCACAAACAGACCACGTGCTGGTCGAAAATTCTGTGCTCATCGGTGTTGAACCGCGCCGCAGCCATGTTCGTTGCCACGGACATGCCAACCGCGTTGCCCACGCCCTGACCAAGCGGTCCGGTGGTGCATTCCACTCCGGGCGTCTCGCCAAATTCGGGATGTCCCGGCGTTTTGGAATGCAGTTGCCGGAAACGTTTGATTTCCGACATCGGCAAATCGTAGCCGCTCATGTGCAGCCAGGCGTAGAGGAACATGCTGCCGTGCCCGGCGGAGAGCACGAAGATATCGCGATTGATCCAGCGAGGCTGGTCCGGATTATATCTCAGCGCATGACCAAAAGCACCGCGCCGATTTCAGCGCAACCGAGTGGAAGCCCGAGATGCCCTGATTGCGAGGCTTGCACAGCGTCCATGCACAAACCGCGCGCCTGATCCGCTGCTTTCGAAAGTATTTCGATGTTCAAATTCATGCTAGGCTTATAATCGCAGCGCAGCCATTCGTCATTCGGATTTCATTTTCAACAATGAATCAAACCACTCTCGTTAAAATTGCCGAGCGACTGGAAGGTTTGGCAGGCAAACTTCCCGAAAAATTCGGCGGCCAGTGCTGCGTGAATTGATACCGCTAAAGGAATTATTCCTCCAGCAGCGGCGACCGCGATTTCTCTTCATCGGGTCGAGCAAAACGCCGATGCCGGAAATCATCGATGTGCTTTTTGCTCCGGACTCGCACGAGGGCATGAATGTGACCCTTACGCCGGTGCATCGTTGGACCGAGTGGACAATTCCCGGTCACGGAACCGTCTCGATTCTGGATGCGCGCGATGCCGGCAATTCTGCCCAAGCGCAAATTCAAGACGACCTCAGGCGCGAACCTGCCGATGTCGTTTTCTTTTTCGACGACGGCGAATCGAATTTGAATGAACCCATCGACGTCCCGCCGGGTGAGACGAAAATCATTGGTCTTTCGCTGGGGTCTGCGAGACGAGTGACGGAATTGGAACAGGTGCTCGATGCGCAGCCGCGTGTCCGCGATCGTTTGCTCACCGTAGTTCGCATCACGGAAAGACAATCCGCCAGAAACGCGACGGCTGATGTCGCTACTTGCGGCGGAGTTGCCGAACCAGGCGAAGATCGAGATGATTCGCATCTCGCGCGATCGCCAGGCGCAGCTTCATGTCGCGCAAATGTTGGTAAAATCTACGACCGCAATCTGCGCCGCAATCGGCGCGCAACCGATTCCGTTGGCAGACATGCCGGTTCTCACGGCGCTGCAAGTGTTGATGGTCTCCGGAATCATGTACATCAGCGGCAGGGAACGAAGCGTGCGGGCTGCGACTGAGTTCATCGGCCGCACTCGGAGCAAACGTCGGCGTGGGCATGCTCCTTCGCGAGGCGTACGCGCGCGATGCTGAAGTTTTTCCCGGGTGGGGCAACGTGGTTTGCGGCATGGTCGCGGGCGCGGGCACGTATGCGGCTGGTCGCGCCGCGACGGCGATACTTTCTCGAAGGCGCTTCCCTAAAAGAGGCGAAACAAACGTACCTAAAGAGCCGAAAAACGGTCGCGTCGCGCGCTGCCATCGCATGAATAGGACTCTGCCGTCGGCGATTTACACGCGTCGGATTCGGCACATTCGGCCCCGCAAGAAACAGGCGTGAATAACTTGTGAACAAGTTTGCCGTTTCGACGCATTTTGTTCACAGAATTTTGTGAACAGGCCTGCGAGTTTCTCTTGCTCTCTCGTGCGGCGCGGACCGCACCTATGAAGCTTTCAGAGATACGCGCGACGCTCAAGGAAATCGGCGTGTCGCCGGCCAAAGCTCTCGGCCAAAACTTTCTGCACGATCAAAACCTCGCTCGCTGGATTGTCGATCAGGCGCAAATCACCGCGGAAGATTATGTGGTCGAGATCGGGCCCGGCTTGGGCGCGTTGACCAGGTTTCTTCTGGAAAAAGGAGCGCATGTTCTGGCGATCGAAAAGGATGCAAGACTTGCAAAGTTTTTGCGTTCGCGCTTCGGCGATGAGCGACTTGAAATCGTCAATACTGATGCGCTGAAATTTGATCCACGCGTTCTGTTCGCGCATCGCTGCGTGAAGTTGATTGGGAATCTGCCGCACAACATTTCGAGTCCGTTACTCTCTAAGTTCCTCGAATATCCAAGTCCTATCTCCTTGTGTTTGTTTACATTACAGAAGGAGATGGCCATGCGACTTTCCGCGTCGCCAGGCACGCATGATTACGGGGCGCTGACGTTGCGCGTCCAGTTGCATCATCGCGTGAAATATTTGCGCAGCGTTGCTGCAACTGTTTTTCTTCCACGACCTGAGGTCGATTCCTCAGTGGTGCGACTCGAGCCGCGCGATCCGATTGAATTGCCCGAGCACGACGATGAGTTGCTTTTGAAATTGATCCGAATCGGGTTTTCTCAGAGACGAAAACAGCTACAGGAAATTGCTGCGGGAATACGCTCGCGACTGGAACGTGCTCGCGAGCTGTCTGAACATCGATCCGAAACGCACGAGCGGAGGAATTATCTTTGCTGCAATGGATTGCTCTTGCGAATTGCATCGCGCCGCCTCCGTGCCAGGAGCATGGGCTCGACGCCCAACGAGCAGTTCCCGGTGGTCGATGAAAATGATGAGGTCCAGGGCTACGCCACCCGCTCTGAAGTGCATGGGAATAACTTGCGCCATCGCGCCGTTCATATCCTCATTTTCAATCAGTTCGGGGATGTGTATTTGCAGCAACGTTCCCGTTGGAAAGATCGGCATCCGTTGAAATGGGACTCGAGCGCTGCTGGCCACGTGACTGCCGGAGAAAACTACGATGAAACAGCGCGGCGCGAGCTAAAGGAGGAGTTAGGCGTTGATGTTCCGCTTGAAAGAATCTTTAGGCTCACCGCTTCATCGCGCACCGACCAGGAGTTTATCTGGGGCTACCGGGGCGTGATTTCAGAAGATCTTGCCCCTAACAAGTGTGAAATTGAGAGAGGCGTATTTTTGCGCCGGCCGTGATTGATGGCTGGACGTCGGCCAGACCCGACGATTTCGCGCCGGGATTTCTAGAATGCTGGAAAGCGTACCGACGGAAAATGGATTCCGAGCGCGAACAGTCTATCCGCCCAGAAACTTTCTCCGCGGCAAACGGCGCAGCATCGACTGCTTGAACTTTCGGGCGGCGCGTCGTGCGGCTTGTTTTCCGCCAAACACGTTGTCGCTGAACATCTTCGTCACCACACGATCGCCGCGGAGGAAGTGGACCTGAAAGCCATGTGTCTGCTTCTTTGCGCGCGGTTTCGTGTCGATACGGCGGATGTTTTCTTCCGATTGAGGATTGGGACGTTTTCGTCGTGGCATAATGACTAACAACAAGCTAACAAGTCATTGCCAGATTTCAACGAGCCAATGAAACGGCGCCGCGCAGCGCGTCCGGCGATGGCAGATTCCAGGCGCGCCATTTGTTTTCGTACTCCCCGGCGGGCAGCAAGGCGTAGCACGGATGTCGCTTCGCTCGCAACCAGGTAATCATTTTCACGAGGTTATCCTGCGCCATGGTAGTGCAGCCGGTGGTCGCTCTATTCACGCCGCGCCGGATGTGAAAAAGATGGCGCTACCCGCTCCGGGCACAGGCGGATCGGAATTGTGCCGGATCTCGACCAGCCAGTGATAGGCAAAATCTCCCGAGCGCATTTTTTCATGGGTGTAATTGTCCGGCGGATTCTTCGGATCAATTACGATGTGGCGATTATAATTCGGCGAACGCGGATCATCGCTCCAAATGTCTGCGTCGGTGACTTGATGATACGGATAGTCGCCGCCGGGCGGCAGGTGCGCGTCGTATCCAAAGACCTGTCCGATCTCGAAAATTCCCGCGGGCGCCCGGCCGTCTCGTTCTTTTTGCGAAGGCCTGACTCGTTTTGACCCGAGATGCCTGTTCCCCACGCGAGACCATTCTTGCCGAACAACACGGGAAACGGTCCGGCCACAACCTTCCAATCACCGCCGCGCGGACGCTCGAACAATCGCAGCTCGCCGCGCATCGAATTCCACGTCGGTGCGGTTCCCAGCATGAGCTGTGTGCAATCGTCGGGAACGCCTTCGGCGAATGTATTGATGCCACCGAGCATCAACAGGCAAATCACGAATCTCCACAAGGGTCGTCCTGAGCCCGGCGTAATGATCGACATAGGTTGTAAAAGCAAATCACTTTAGCTGTTACGCAACGTGTTTCCACATCCGCTGCAACGGTGCACAACGGACTGACATTCGGACGGCAAGGTACAAATCAGCCCGGCATATAAGCGCCGGGCTTTTTGCCTCAAATGGGAACTATGCGGTTCTGCTTCTACGGCGGCTGTATCGCCGCAGATATTTCACTCCGAGCAGCCATACCACGCCGGAGCAGGAAGATAATTCCGACACGAACAGAAACGCCACATGCATATTGGCATGACCGCCAATGTAGCCGAGCAGCCAGAATGCCCGCACATCGCCGAATGCGTGGATGACGAAGATGCTTGCGGCGAACGCTGTCGCGCGCACCGCAGGCAGCGAAACATTCGCCAGAGCGGTGTTTGAAGGACCGGTGTTTAAGAAATAAGAAAAAGATCGCCAGGAACATCGCGATCCACGCTGCTGGAAACGGAATGTAAAGGGCCACAATGAAAATGGGACACGCAATCAACATTCCGATTCCCGAGACCCAGAAACTACGACCCGGGAAGACGCGAACGTAATTTGTCGGCGATCACGCCTCCCAGAAGCGTCGAGACCAGGCCCGCGACTACAGTGATCAGGCCAAAGATCGTCATACCGACGGCGGGACTTTGATCGCGATAACGCAAATACGCCGGCACCCAGAAACCCAAACCGCCCGTTACAAAGTCATCAAAGTCATCGCGATGCAGTTGATGAGATAAGAACGTGTGCGGAACAGGTTCAAATAGTCGCGCATGCTGCGGCGCGATGATTTCTGTGCCAGATGATCCGCAGCAACGCGCGGATCGCGTTGCCAGAAGCACAAAAGGCCAAGCAACAAACCCGGCGGTGTAACAAGATAGAATGCCCAGCGCCAGCCCAGGTGAGCACCGACTAGTCCACCGATTACGTAGCCAAGCGCGCTGCCAACTGGAATCGCCGAGCAAAAATCGCCATGATGCGACCCCTGGTCTCGATCGGGAACAGATCAGCTAAGATGGTCGGGGCAGCGGGGCCGTAGCCGCCTTCCCGAATTCCGACCAAAATGCGAGTTGCAAAGAGAATAGCGAACGTCGCCGCCAAACCGGACCCGCCGCTGGCCAGACTCCACAAAATCACAGCAGAGCCGACGATGATCCAGCGCGAGAATCTGATCGGCGAGGAAACCGAGGATTGGTGCGCTGATCATGTAAGTTACAAAAAAGCATCGCCGAGCAGACCGGTCTTGGTCATGGCGTTACGTCGTCAGCCGCGAAAAAAGTTGCGCGAATATCAGGTTCGAGCGCCGCAAGAATTTGCCGGTCGATGTAATTGAAAAGATTTACACCGAGCAACAGAAACAGAGCAGTTTTCGCGCGCAGAAGACGGGCTGCGCCCTCTGTTTGCATGAATAATTGCCGATTGCAGTTTGCCGCGCGCCGATTGTAAATCATAAACCATGGAGAGAACTCCAGCTCTTAAATGGCGCTGTCATGTTGAGCGAAGCGAAACATCTCTGATTTGTTTCCGTCGGGATCGGTGCAGAAATGTTCAGAGATTCTTCGCTTCGCTCAGAATGACAGAGACGATGACTTCCAAAATGTCCGCCGCAGAACGTCTGCTCTATTTCTTTGGACGGCCGCTGGTGCGCTGCTTTTACCGCGTCACTCCACTCGGTCTCGAAAACCTGCCGGACGGCGGCTTTCTTCTCGTGCCCAATCATATCAGCTGGGTGGACGCCCTCATCCTGCAGCTCACCTGCCCACGTCCAATCCGCTACGTCATCGACCAGGAATATTATCACAAGCGGATGTTGCATCCGATTCTCGCGCGCGATCGGTTGCATCCCCATCAGCAAGCGCCAGTCGCATGCTGCAGTTCGCGCCGCTGCGGAAAAATCGCCGAAGGCGAAATCGTGTGTGTGTTCCCGGAAGGCGAATTGGAACGAAGGGGGACGCTGTTGCGTTTGCAGCGCGGTTATGAAGTCATTGCGCGGCACGCGAAGGCCGAGGTCGTTCCGGTCTGGCTCGATCAACTCTGGGGATCGATCTTTTCATTTCAGGGCGGGAAATTTTTCAGGAAGTTCCCGAAGCGAATCCGATACCTCTGTTACGGTCGCCTTTGGAAAACCACTCGAGGCAAAAGCAGCCGACGTCGCGACCGTGCGCGAGGAGTTGCTCAAGCTGGGCGAATTCTGTTTCAGCCGCCGGCCGTCATTGGATCGGCATCTTGCCGAAGACTGCGTGCGCGGTTTGAAGCGCAGACCCTTCGCCACAGCAGTGATCGATGGAATCGATCATACGCAGCTTGAGCCGCGCAAAATTGCTCGGCGCGGCGGCAGCGTTCAGCCGTTATTTGCGAAAAGAATTTCCTGACGAACGAATCGCGATCGTTTTGCCTGCGAGCAAAGGATCGATGGTTGCCAATTTGGCCGTGATGCTGGCGAACAAAGTTCCAGTGGACCTAAATTTCACAATAGGACGCGCGGCTAATGAATCCTGCTGCAGGCGAGCCAACCTGCGGGTTGCAATCTCAGCGACGCCATTCATCGAACGCGTGAAAGATTTTCCATGGCCGGAACGCGTTTTGAAGCTGGATGAGCTTCTCCCGCGTATGAAGCGCCAAATTGTTCTGTGGTGGATCATGTCGATGATCTTTCCCGCGCGTTTGCTTTTGCGGTTACTGAACATCCCGAAAAGGGCGGGCACGCCGAAGCAGTGTTGCTTTTTACAAGCGGAACCACTGGCGAACCCAAAGGCGCAGTGATGAGCCACCGCAACGTCATGGGAAATGTCTCGCAATTCCGGGAACTGCTCGATGCGAAGAAAACGGACGCGATTCTCGCGTCGCTGCCGTTCTTTCACACGTTTGGATCGACGGTCACACTTTGGTATCCGCTCATCGAAGGTGTGTGCATCGTTACGTATCCGAATCCATTGGACGCGGCGAAATGCGCGGCGCTGATCGACCGATACAAGCTGACGTTCCTGCTGCTGACGCCCACCTTTCTGCGCCTGTATTTGCGTAAAGCGGAACCGGAGCAGCTTAACACTTTGCGCCTCATCATCACCGGCGCCGAAAAATTGCCGCTCGATCTTGCTAGCCATTTTGAGGAACGTTTCCACAGAAAGGTGTTCGAAGGCTACGGGCTTACCGAGACCGCGCCGGTGGTGAGCGTTAATTTGCCTGATCCCGAGCCGCCCAAGCCAGGCGATCACGTGCAGCCGTCGAGCCGTGTGGGGTCTGTTGGCAGATTGGCGCCGGGTATCGCCGCCGAAATCCGTGAACCCGAAACTGATCAGAAACTTTCGCTGTACGACAGCGGGATGCTTTGGCTGCGCGGCGTCAACATTTTCGAAGGATATTTGCACGACCCGCAGCGAACTGCCGAAGTCCTGCGCGACGGCTGGTTGAAGACCGGCGACGTCGGCCGGTTCGACGAAGACGGATTCCTTTATATCGAAGGCCGTCTCTCACGGTTTTCGAAGATCGGCGGCGAAATGGTGCCGCACGAAGCGATCGAACACAAAATAATCGAGCTAATGGGACTAGCTGGAAGAGACGAACGCCCCATCGCCGTTGTAGGCGTGCAGGACGAGGCCAAGGGCGAAGCGCTCGTGCTGCTTAGCGCTGTGGATATGGACATCGCCGACGTTGCGCAAAAATTGCAGGAAGCAGGTGTGCCAAACTTGTGGATTCCAAAACACCTCCAGCGCGTTGAAGCAATCCCGGTCCTTGCTTCCGGCAAACTCGATTTAAAAAGGTGTCAGGAATGCGCGGCTATGAACGCCGTGACACGTTGACCGACTAAGTCGTTGCACCGGTCAATAATTGTAGGGCGTCTGTGTCAGACGCCAGCCGCTACGCGCACGAACCGGCGCACGCCGACGCAACCGACGCGTAGTTTCGTCGGACTACGGATGCGTGACGGAATCTTCTTCTTTCATTCGCCACGGCGAGATTTTGCCAAAAGATCGCGCGTCGCGCCTGCGATGTCTTCGGCTTTCGACACGCCGCTGTCGATCAATGCGCGTCCAGCATCTTGCCCAAATCTTTCTCACAACGAGCGCGCCGTTTTCGCGAACGATTCGCCCGAGATGCTGAACGGCCGCGGCGGTAGCAGATCTGCGGATGCGCTTCAGGTGACTGGCGCGATGTGAGTTCGCAATAGCGCCGTGCAACTTCGCCCACGCGCAATGTGAGGAACGCGTTCGCCGCGCCGTTTGAAACGCATTTCACCAGGAGCGCTGAGATGCCGCTCAAACCTGGAATTCCGCTTTTCAATGCCGGAACCACCGACACCGCAAGCGGTGCGACCATTTCTCCGAGGTCCAGCGATTCGAGGCTGCTGGCGACGAAAGCTGTGCCGCCAACATTCGCATACAACCGCAGCAGTTCGCGAGGCGAAGGCCGCTGCACGTAAATGCGCGCAATGCGGCTGACCATTTGAATTTGTGTGAACAGCACGATGAGCCCGTCGAGCCGGCCATTTTGCATTAACGCGGTGCTGAGAAAGACTGTGCTCGCCGTTCTGCGCACAACCAGGTCCGCTTCCTTGGACAGGTGCGCGATGGCGGCCTCAACCTCAGCGTCTGTTCCTAGTGGCAACTCGCGAGTACGCGGATTATTCGCCAGCCGCGAGCGCAACGTCTGCAAATAAGCCTCGTGCTTCGGGCCCGGACGTTTCCTTCGGCGGCACGAGTGCTGGCGGCAACTGCGCGTAAGCGATCAGGCAATAGAGCGCAAGAAATCCCGCTGCCAGACAAAGTCCCCAGAACACAACCGTACCAGCGACCGGGTGAATCCTATCAGCCAGCGAGATCAAGCTCGTCGCACCGGCGACGATCAGCGACACCATCGAAACCACGCCCAGCGCGAGAAGCACCAGGATGATTCTCCTTAGACCCGAATTTTGATCTGCTGCATGTGCGCTCATTTGTCAGCATAACTCTCCACCGAGTCTGAGCCGCTGCAATGCGGAATCGGGAAAATAGCGAAGAGGTAGGGCGGGCAGTCCCTGCACGCCACGCCGGACGAGCGGCGCGCACGGAGTGACGCGCCCTACCTAACAAATCTGTGCAAATCTGCGTTAATCTGTGGACAATAAATCTGATCGCATTCCGGGATGAAAAATACGTTCGTCACAATTTCTTCCGCCGGCCCGAAGCGTGATCTGTCAAAGGGAACGCGAGAGCAGCCGCTTTGGGACGAGCACGCCGCATTTATCGATCAACTCGTTGCCGAGGGTTTTGTTTTGATGGGCGGACCTTTGGTCGATGAAGACGGCGCGATGCTGATCGTCAATGCCGATGACGAGAATGAAGTGCGAGAAAAATTGAAAAACGATCCGTGGATGAAGCATGGCGTTCTCAAACTGGAGAGCGTCAAGCGCTGGCAAATCTTCATCGATGTCCGCAAGTAGGTAACGCTCGCCGACACTGGCAACGCGCGGGACAAAGATTTCCAGTTCGCACTGCAGCCGATCGCGCGCGAACGTGACGTCATGCAATTCGCTCGATCAACTCTCCGTTTTTTGAGCTTAACCGCTCTCGGAGTCGTGTCTGTCTGCATAACGCGCGCTGACGAAAAGCCAAAGATGCGAGCCGTGGTCGCCCACGAATACGGCGCGCCTGATGTGCTGAAGCTTGAACAAGTGCAGCGACCAGAGCCGAACGACGACGAAGCGCTCGTGCGCGTGATCGCCAGCAGCGTCAATCCAGCCGATCCGCTCACGCTCAGCGGGAAATATGCGAAGGAATTCGGCACACACTTGCCGCTGATCCCGGGCTACGACATCGCCGGCGTCGTGGAGAAAACGGGCGCGAACGTCACCAAGCTCAAAGTTGGCGACGCGGTTTACGGTTATCCAACTTTCGGCGGCGGCTGGGCGGATTACGTGGCAGTCAAGGAATGGGAAGTCGCTGCAAAACCAAAGTCCCTCAGCTTTGCGGAAGCCGCGGCGGTGCCGATGGGTGCGTTGACTGCATGGCAGGCGTTAGTAGACGTGGCGAAATTGCAGCCAGGGCAAACAATCCTCATTCACGGCGGCTCTGGCGGAGTCGGCAGTTTTGCGGTGCAGATCGCAAAAGCGCGCGGTGCGCGGGTGATCGCGACCGCCTCGACAGCAAACCAGGATCTTCTCAAGCAGCTCGGCGCGGACGTGGCAGTGGATTACACCAAAACGAAATTCGAAGATGTCGCCAAAGATGTGGATGCCGTGCTCGATCCAGTGGGCAAAGAAACACTCGCGCGTTCTTATGGCGTGGTAAAGAAAGGCGGCATCGTCATGTCGCTGGTCGCGCGACCTGATCCGGCCGAGCTTCAGAAACATGGAATCCGCGGCGCGGGTATCTCCGCTCATGCCGATGCCGACGATCTCACTGAGATCGCGCAGTTGGTCGACGCGGGGAAAATCAAACCAATCGTGACGGAAGTTCTTCCGCTGACTGATGCGGTAAAGGCGCAGCAACAAGCCGCGACTCATCACACTCGCGGAAAAGTTGTGCTGCGGGTCGCGGAGGAGCCGAAGGGATAAGCTGCCGGTTTTTAATCAGCTGCTTTGTTACTGGCGGAACTGCTACAGACGCGCCGTGGGAGAACTTTTTCGTCAACGGCCAGGTAATCAGTCCGCGGCGGACTAAAAGTATCGAGCACGCGCGTCGCCGAGAGCGTTTCCACACCATGAGAAACATTGCTCGCCAGATAAAACGAATCGCCCGCTGAAAGCTCATGCGGCACGCCTTCGACAATCAGCCGCATTTTGCCTTCAAGAATGTGAACGATCTGCTCCTGCGGATGTGAGTGTGCCGGCATCTGACTACCCGCCGCGAGTGTGGCGAGCATCTGATACATCGTGTTGCCGTGTGCGACGGTCCGGCGCGTGATTCCGGGACAAATTTCAATCGTCGGATTCTCTCGTTTCATGGCCAGAATCCTACGCGAGAAGCGTTAGCCGCGCGAATCTTCTGGGGAGCGCACGCGGCTCGCGACCTGGTTTCGGCGGCTCGCCGAAACGAACTTTATTGTCTTGTTTTTCCTGATTCGTTTCGCACTTGTCACGCCGCCACCGATTACTGGCAACATGCCGCCATGAAAACCTTTACGTCATTACTCACAATTCTGTTCGCAACAGTGATCGCGACTTCCTCATTCGCGCAAACTCCCGCCACGTCGCCCCCAGCTGCACGCGACGTTGTCTGCCGCCCAACCGGCAAGTGCAACCGGTCAGCCGCCTAATCCTCAGGAGATGATGAAGCAGATGATGGAAATGTCGAAGCTCAATGAAAATCACAAACTGCTCGCGGACATGAACGGCAGCTGGAATTACAGCATTAAAATGTGGATGAACCCCGACCCGAACGCGCAAGCCGCAGGAATCCAAAGGCACCGCCACGCGCAAGAGCGTCATGAACGGCCGCTACGTTGCGATGGATGTGACCGGCAAAATGCAGATGCCGGGTGAAGACGGCAAAATGAAAGATGTGCAGTTTAAAGGCATGGGCGTCGAAGGCTACGACAACGCGAAGCAAAAATTCGTCGCTTCATGGATCGACAATATGAGCACCGGTATTCAGTTTTCCGACGGCACCTACGATCCGCGCGACCAAGACACTCACTTACACGAGCGAAATAGAAATGATGCCCGGAATGAAAACGCCAGTTCGCGAAGTGCTAAAGCTGACCGACAAAGATCACATGATGATGGAGTGGCATGAAACCCGTGGCGGTCAGGAAAAGAAAACCATGGAGATCGCCTACACACGCGCAGGCAAGAAATAGCGCTGTTAACTGCTGGTAGGGCGCGACCAGTTACCTGCCGTGCGCGGGCCGGGCGCGCCGACTTTGCTGTAACGCGTCTGCATGAGACGCCACCGGTGTTCTTCAATCAGACGAAACGAACGAACTTGTTTCCTTCGCTGTCCTTGAACATCGCGTAAGTGCCCCACGGCTGTTTCTGTGGCGGACCTTCGAATTCGACACCGCGCTTTTTCAATTCCTCGTACGTCTTATCGATGTCGTCGCACGCGTACGACATGTTCATGAACGAGCCGATCCGTTTTTCCTCTCCCTCCGGCGTAAACAACACCACGGCGCGTCTCCGCTTTCGGAATTCGCAACTCGATCCAGCGCTGCTTCTCGTCGAACGGCTGATCGGTGATGATCGTGAACCCGAGCTTGTCTGTGTAGAAATCGAGCGCGCGGTTTTGATCGGCGACGGGAATACTGATGAATTTGATTTGCTTGATCATGATGCGCTGAACCTAAAGTGACCGATCTCTCGCGTCCAGATGCGAACAGCAGTTCTCGTAAGAAACCGCTGTCCGTTTATCGGTATAGCAGTAAATCTGGCCAGAGTCTCTGCGCGAGGTGGCCCGCCTGATGTCGCGAAACAAGGCCGGTCGGCATTTGGGTGATCGAGATCCTCATGCGTGATCTCCTCGGGCACGACCTTTCCATGCTGCAGCGTGACTACTTACGATGAATTAAGGTTACAACTGCGGAACCTTTAACAACCTGCGGCCACTTGCGCGCTGGCTTATCGGGGGCCATGAAAAACATGGTAACATTAGTTGTGATGGCATTGTTTGCAGTGCCATCGTTCATCAAAGCCGACGTCGAGGATCGGCTCTATGACTTCACCGACGCCTATTACCTCGAGAACGGCGTCAACCCAGCCTTGATCGTCGGACGCATGCAAGCGGGCACCGGGATCGCCGTCAACGACACCCCATCTTTCGTTTCCAAAGAAACGTGCGCGCCTTGCTGACTCTCCCCGCCTACGATCATAGCCGGCGACATCAATTACTTCACGGTTCTTGGTGGGATCAGCGCCAACGCTTTCACGAACAATGCGGCTGGACGGCAAGCGCGCGCGGTCGCCGATAGCTTCACGGAGTATCTGTTCCCACAGGCAGGCACTGATCCGATTGGCTTCACCTTCCGCCAGTCATCGTTGCTCGATATGCGCCACGGTTACTTCGGGGCTGACCCGCTTCGGTCTCTGGATTCACAAGTGGGTAAATTTCACTTCGACTGCATTGAACACTCCCGCGGGTAGGCAATTCCTGAACTCGCTGGCCCTTCGAAACGGTAGGTCCCTCGATGGGCATTCCCATCATTTCGAGCCTCAGCGACATCAATGACCTGCTGAGCCGGGGTTACATCACTCTCACAACGCGCCCGAACAATGATCCATCGCGCTATGCAATCTGCCCGGTGATCGAGGATCCGACCGATGGTGGTATTGCACGCGACCAATTCCTCGCGATTACGCGGAAGCCCAATGGCACACCGGTCGAGCCGAGCTTCCTCAGGAACTTTGAGAGCCTGCGCACAACCGGCGATTGGGCCGACTAAGAGATAGCAAATTCGGGAATATCGCACAGAACAAAGTCAAAGCCGCTTCGGATTTGTCCGGAGCGGCTTTCTTGCTTTTGCAGGAGCTGGTGTAGCGGCGATCTACCACTGCGTGAAGTTAGAGCTCAACCGTTAAACGCAATCGCCGACTCTGAACTCTTCTCGCTGGAATGGAGCCGCTGTGCATCGTGCTTCTTTGCAAAAGAAAGGCGCGCGGACGGAGAGCGGAAGAATATTGTCTCCAGGTTCCTGTCCAAAGGCAATCAGCGCTTCCAGACAAAAACTGCTGTCCGTTTATCGGTATAGCAGGGCGAATTCACTTCCTCCTTCCACCTTCTTACTTCATCCTTTTGCTGTGCCTCGTTTCAAACGCACCGTTCCCATCGACGATTACGTGCTGGATGTGCTGATGCGTGATTTGATCGGGCACGATCAAAAGCCCGCCGCTTTTATGGTTTACCTGCATCTTTACGGCCAGGCCGCACGAAATAAATGGCGCCACATTAGCGCCAGTGTGCGCACCATCGCGGACGCAACAGGACTCTCCAAAAGCGCCGTCCACGCGGCGCTCACACATTTGCGGCGCCGGCAACTAATCGCGACGACCGCCGATCACGCCACTGCTACTCCGCGCCACCGCGTTCTGCGTCACTGGCGCAGGCGATGATTGTAAGGTGTCTGTGCCAGACGCCGCTCACTAGAAACATTCCCAACGTTCTGAGGACACATCCGTTACTTCGATGAACGCAAACGCGCTAGCAATTCCGAATCGTTTCAATAGGTTGCGCTGGGAATCACAAAACGGGAGGCGAAATGATCAAAGGAAGTCAATTAGTCGGACGTGCTGTCATCGACATGGAAGCCGCGGAGCGGCTCGGGAAAATCAAGGAAATCATCGTGCAACGTGACGGCGAGCGCGTGGCTGGTTTTATCGTCGTGCATGGCGAAACGATTGTCGGAACCGGCGGGAAAGCGGCGGATGATTCCCGCTTCCGCTGTGCATTCGATCGGGCCTGATGCAATGACTGTGCGCGGATCTGCGATGCAAGAAGTGGCTGAACTCGATAACCTGCCGCGCATGTCTGACATCATCGGTCACAAGATGGTCACGCGAAGCGGACGACTGCTCGGCGTAATCGACGACGTGCTCATCAATCGGCGCAGATGGGACAATTGTCGGCTTTGTCGTCGGCGAGGGCGTCCGCAGCAAGCTGGAGAACATCTTCAATCCGCAGCGTTCCCGGGTTCACGGCTACGTGCGCGCCGATGCCGATCTCCACGTGGGCAAGGACCTGATCGTCGGTCCCAGATGACGCGCTGATCGAAGGAGAGCCCAGCGCGCAGGAAGGCGATCAGAAATCGCCGATGGCGAAGACAGACGAAGCCGACTCGCACGGCTGGGAAGAGCGCGCTTCGGCGGAATCCACAAGACCCAGCATTTGGACGCGGCGAACAGACACGCCAGCACAGACTCGATCGGAAACACCCGCAGAGCCTCGTCTTAAAACTGAAACTGCACGCCCGGTTGAGAATTACCAGCCCGCCGAAGAAGCAAGGCCTGAAACTTCACAGCCGGATCGCGAAGACGAAGCCGTCACGACCGCGCCGAAAGATCAATCTCAACCGTAATCGGCGAGTCCGTTGGTTCGTTCTCCGCTGTTGGTTCGTGGAGGCGTTTGTCCTCAGCTTCCAGCTTCTCGGAGAGACCTGAGCACTGACCTTCGCACCCCGCGGTCGACAGCCTGGCTGTTGCCCGTTCAGCCGCCGTGGTGCAGGCATCCGCTGCAGCCTGATTTCCTAAGCGATGACTTCTCTCACGTCGCCGGTTCCCGATTGCGAAGTTCTTAGCTTTTCCTGGTTTCTTTCCGCTCGATCCAGTGACTTGAGAGCCATCCTCGAACAGTAAACGCCAGCCTTCCAGCGTGGTTGATTCTTCCAGAACAACCGAATGTGGAATCGGTTACCTCCATTACTGTTGTCGATTTGTCCTTCGGCCGAGAAAGAGACATTAAGAAGCGACGTGGCGGGACCACCGAACGGCGGCGCGATGAAGCCCGACATCGTGATTGAGTTCGGCGCATTCAGCGCAATTACTTGATACCAGACAAGCCCGTTGCCATTGCCGGAATCTTCGTAGAGCCGTCCACCCGGTTTCACCTCAAAGATCATGCGTTGCGGTGAGTCGGTGGCGTAAAAATCTTTGGCCACCACGATTGATATCGTCGGTAAACGCTTTCCATACCGCCGCCTGCGGTTTGGCGATTTCCAGAGTTAGGCGGTGAGTGGCCGACGTGATTGAACCGGTTTTCTTAGGCATGATGCGTGTAGAGTGCTGCGGAAAGCGCAAGCCGTATCGATCGCGGCAGTGTCTTCCCGCGGTTCTTGCGAAAACCGAGGGTGTCACCCCGAACCGCGTGCGAAAGGCGCGCGTAAAGGTTTCGTGATTTTCAAATCCGGTTTCCAGCGCGACATCGAGCACAGTGGCGCGGGACGTTAAGAGCAGCCATGCAGCATGATCTAATCGAAGGCGGCGTTGGTGCGTCCCCGGTGTCTCCCCAAAACTTGCAGCATCAACCGATGAAATTGCCGGCGAGAAAAACAGGCCGCACGGGCCATCGCCTCGACCCGACGCGGATGCTCCGCGCATTGAGTCCCCGACGTAAACGACCGGCCGTCGCGCGATCCTTCAGAATGGCGCGAGTTGTTAGCATGGCCCGATCAATACACGAAAATCGACCGCGCTGTCTTGACGTTTCTTGCCATTTTTCGAGAAACCAACAAAACCGATCTAGCCGAAACGACTGGCAAGCTTAGCTTCTCAACAAAGAAGAAAGGACCGCCACGTTTCCCTGTGTTCCTGCTTTCCTGAGCGAAGACTCCCAACGCCTTCATTTCCTAGACAGAACTCGGTAGCGATCTTGCCACGCGTCGCAAATCGTCGAGCAGGATCTCCATGTCGCGCAAAGTCGTCCGATAATTCAACACGCAACCGCGCAAGGCGAAGCGACCGCCGAGCGTGGCATTCGAGAGATACGAACTGCCGTCTCGCTGCAGAGCGACCAGCAGGCGTTCATTGAAGGCATCGATTGCTTCGGGCGATTCGTTTCTGAGCTGCGCCGGCACATGACGAAAACAAAAGATCGATAACTCGACCGGCGCAGCCATCTCGAAGTCATCGCTGGCTTGCACCATCGACTCGAGATGGCGCGCACACGCAAGATTGCTTTCGATCGCCTCGCTCAACCGATCGAGACCCGACTCCTTTCAACAGCATCCATACTTTGAGCGCGCGGAAACGCCGAGACAGTTCCGGCCCGTAGTCCCAGCATACAAACGCTTCGTCTGCTTCCTCACCAAACATCCGCGTGTATTCCGCCTCATGAGCAAAAGTGGCCCGGGCAATCTCAGGGTTGCGGTAAATCACGCAGCCAACATCCACCGGCAGATAAAGCCATTTGTGAGGATCCAGCGCGATCGAATCCGCCTGCTCCATGCCCGCGAATAATTTTCTCGCCGATTGCGCGAGAATGGCGAAGGCACCATAACTTCCATCCACGTGCATCCAAAGCTGGAACCGGTTCGCAACTTCTCGAATCTCGCGTAACGGGATCGACCGCGCCGGTATCCACGGTTCCGGCATTACCAACGACGCAGCAATGGAACATAGCCGGCCTCCAGATCAGCAGTGATTTTTGCAACAAGATCGTCCACCCGCATTCTGAAGCGTTCGTCGACCGCGACGTGCTGCACATTCTCCCGGCCAATTCCCAAAGCGCCGCTGCCTTGGCGATGGAAAAATGCGTCGCGCTCGACGCATACATGCGCAGGCGGCCTAACGAGTCATATTTCGTCTGCCGCGCCGCGGCCAGCGCGGCGAGATTGGCCATCGATCCGCCGCTGACAAAAAGGCCGCCGGCTTCAGGATTGAATCCCAGAATTTGACGGATCCAATCGATCGTCAGGCGCTCGAGTTCCACCGGCGCCGGCGCCGAACGCCAGATGGTGAGATTGGCGTTCAACGTCGAAGCAAGCAGATCGGCGAACGCGCCGATTGGAGTCCCAGGCGATTGCACATAGCCAAACATCCGGGGATGCGCGTTCTGCCGGCTAAACGGAACGATCGTGTCGCGAAAAACTTTCAGCAGCGAATCAAAATCGGTTCCCTTGATCGGAAGCTTCGGAGTCGAGCCCGCTTCGAATCTCGCGTGAAGAAGTGTGACGATACACCGGGCGATCGCGGAGCCCGCCGAGATATTCGATCATGAATTGAGTGACCGAATTTCCCCAATCACGTATTTCGTCGGCAGACGGCTCAAGCATGTCCACGTATTACACGCGCAAAGAATATCGCGTGCAAACTACGAGATTCCGCTGATGGAGCATCGCGCGCGCCGCGCGCGCACCTGGCTTCGGCAGCTCGCCGAAACGACTTCAAGTTGACCGTGTTAGAATCGCGTCCGTCCGACTTCGTCACTGAATCGCACGCACGACGCGTCAGATCCGGGAATCCTCTACTTTTGCCGTCTTCCTTCTTACCGTTATCAGCAGTGCCGATTATTGTTTTTGCGCTGCTGCTTTTGTTCTCCTCGCCTTTGCCGGCGTGGTTCTGCTTTCCCTTGCTTTGCGCTACCGCGCCGGAACTGCTCGACGCCAAGCACGGCGCTGGGTCGCCAGCCTGAATGTCTGGATGACCAGCTTCTCGGCTGTGTTCTTTCTCTCATTCACGTTTCTGCTCTCCTTCTGGGTCGACTCAGCGTTTCGATTCGCCCTGATTGGTATGGGTTGTGGAGGCATTCTCGGCTTGGTCGGCCTGGCGATGACCCGTTGGGAAAGCCAACCGCAAGGACTTTTCTACACTCCGAGCCGCTGGCTCGCACTTCTCGTCACGTTGGCGATCGCCGCACGTTTCGTCTACGGCTGGTGGCGCGCCACGCACTCCGGCAGCAATGCTCCCGGCGATCAGCATTGGCTGATCACCGCCTCTGGCACGCAGCTTTCCCTGGCAGTCGCTGCCGGATTGATCGGCTACTATCTGGTGTATTCCGTTGGAGTGCGTCTGCGACTCACGCGGCACGAACAACGGCAATTCAATTAAATGAATCAGGAAAGCAGGAACGCAGGAAATCCGCGATTCATCCGATGGATAAGAAATTCTATCTGGAACCCAGGAGACCAGCGAACTGATGGATCAAAAAAGCAGGTCGCTGACTCGCCGTGGCAAGAATTGCGAACTGGGAGAATTATTTTCCTGGCTTCCTGATTAATTTTTCCTAACCGGCTTTGCGCTTCGTTCACCGCGACGATTTGCAGATCGTCGCCGGCAGGTTCCAACACCAGCGTTTTGTCCACTTTGCCAGATGACTGCTTGTTGCCATTGCGCAATTTGAATCCCAGCGGAAACGTCACCCGCACCCGGTTCTCACTTTGCGGTTCGACGTTAATCTTTCCTGCGACCCAAAAGTGCCGCTCCGGCCATCGCTCGTCGTAGCGTTTTAAGTCCTGCTGAATCTTTTCACGATCCATCACCCCTTGGTCGTAGTACTCGACGCGATCGGCAAAAAACTCGGCTTCGGCGCCGACGCTCTTATCAAGTCCGGCCAGGACAAACGCGGCCACGTAATCACGCAGACGGTCCGTGCTGAACTCTTCGGCCGAAGCTGCAGCCGGCGGCGCTGACGCCGGTTGCGTGCTCTCTGCTGAGCTTCTCGCTTCCACGGGCGTAGTTTGTATCGGCGTGTCAGTGCCAGTTGGCGGCGTCTCGTTATCCGCCGGGGATGACGTCTCGGTAGGGGCGGGCTCGGACTGCCGCGCCTTCGTTGATTTTCGCCGTTCGTGCTTGCGCAACTGACGCCACGTCTCAGAACTCTGTTCGGTGGTGGCTGTGCTCGGGGCAATCGCGGGCTTCGCGTTCAGCGCCTTGCTCGTCTCCGCATCAAGCTGTCCCGTGATAGGCAAGCCGTTGCGAATCTGATAACGGCTCAGCGCTGTGCTGAAATCGCTGCTGTAGGCGCCGTCGATTTCGCCAAAATAACACCCTTCGTCGGCGAGTTTGCTCTGCACCGCTCGCACGTTCTCCTCGGCCCCGCCGGCGCCCGCATTCTCCCTTTGCCGCAACTGATCCGGCGACCACAAACGCGATCGCACCCACCAAAAACAGAACGCATAGTCACGTAATTATTATCGAACGCCGAGCGCCGCGCGCTCTTGCCCGAACTGAATCGATCGCGCAGTGGAGATCGCTGACTTCTGAGATCGTGTTTCGGCGAGCCGCCGAAACCAACACCGAGCCGCGTGTACTCCCAGGGTATCCAGCAAAGTTTTTTCGTGACTGGTGCAAATAACTGAAAGATTTTTGGCCCGATTGCCGAAGTATGACTGATGAGCGTTCCGCCGAAGACGCACCGTGGCGAAATGGAAGTCGATCCGCGCTTTCGAAATCGCGAACGCCAGCCCGGCCTCGATCTTCTCCGCGCGCTTGCGATCATCGTCGTCGTTGTTTACCACGCCGCGCTGTTCGGATTCAAATTGCCCGGCCGAGTGGACCGCTTCGGCTGGATCGGTGTCGATCTTTTCTTTGTCCTTAGCGGTTATCTGATCGGCGGCCAATTGCTCGCCCCGCTTGCGCGTGATCAGCGCATCAAACTCGGCCGGTTCTTCACCCGCCGCGCGTTGCGAATTATGCCGGCCTATTTCGCCGTGCTCGCGATTTATTTTTTGTTGCCGGCGTGGCGCGAATATCCCGAAATGTCACAGCCGCTCTGGAAATTTCTGTTGTCGGTGCAAAACATCGCGCTTCATGGCGGAACCGCTTTCTCACATGCCTGGTCACTCGCGGTCGAGGACCAATTCTATCTCGCGCTACCGTTTCTTTTGCTCTTTCTCTATCGCCGTCCGCGCGCGGCCATAATCGTTCCGTGCCTGATCGTTGTTGGCGGCATCGCCTTACGCGCTTTCCTGGCTGCACAGAACCCATCAGTTGATGGCGGCGTATCGTTTCGCGGCTTTCAAGCGTGGATTTATTATCCAACCTGGACCCGGCTCGATCCGCTTGTGTTCGGCGTTGTTCTGGCGGCGATCGAGAGATTTCGACCGAACTGGTGGCAACGCCTTATCAACTGCGCGCCCTGGCTTTGGCTGCCCGCGCTCGGGCTAATCGTTTACGCACTGTATCTCGGCGAAACCGAAAACCTCACCGTCGTTGCGTGCGTCTGGCAATTCCCACTCATCGCCGTCGGGCATGGCCGCGCTTCTTGTTTGCGCGGTCAGTCCGCGACTCCCGCTCTGTCGAGTTGCAATTCCCGGCGCCGCCTTCATCGCCAGCATCGCCTACAGCGCCTACCTGATTCAGAAACTCGTTATTAACGGGGTCGAACAGTTCTGCACAAATCACAACATCGATCTCACGTCTGTGCCCGCGCTTCTCGGCGTCGAACTCTGCGTCTATATCGCCGCAACGATTCTCTTCCTGTCGATCGAACGTCCGTTTTTGCTTCTTCGTCGAAGGCTTGCGCCTTCCGGTCGAAAGTGGTTCGCGAGAATCGCGCGAAGCCTAGGGTGCGGTGTGTGCCGGCTCCGGAAGATAGAAAAAGAGAATCCCGAGAATTAGATAGAGCGAGAGAAGTTGGATGCCTTCGATCCAGTTCGTCTCGCCGTCGCTACTGATCTGAAACAGGATGTAAACCGAGACCACGACCGCGACTACTTCCGGCAGGGTAAATTCCAGGTCCATCGGTCGCCCAAAAGCGTAGGAGAGAAAAATCAGCACGGGCGCGACGAAAAGCGCGATTTGCAGGCTGGAACCAATCGCGATACCGAAGCTCAGGTCCATCTTGTTTTTCATCGCCATGAGGATGGCGGTCGAGTGCTCGGCCGCGTTGCCCACAATCGCCACCACGATCACACCGACAAACACCTCGGTGAGGCCGACGGAGTCCCGAACGCTTTCGATCGTCCCGACGAGAAACTCTGAGAGCAGGGCGACAAAGGCGGTAGCGATGAGCAGGATGATAACAGCCTTGCTGCGCGACCATTGCCTCTCTGTTCCTTCGCGTTCCTCAGCGCCTCGGAAGAGATCCTTGTGGGTCCGGAGAGAGAACGCCAGCATGCAGAAGTAGGTCAGGAACATCACGACGGCGATGCCTAACGAGAGCTTCTGCTCGACCAGCGGGCTCCAGCCGCCAGGGGTGCGGTCGGCGGCGCGATGAAAGACCGTCGGAATGATGAGACCAATCGCTGCCAGCGAAAGCGAAATCACGGAGCTGGTCGCTGCGGTGCGGTTGAAACATTGTTCTTTATATTTGGTGCCGCCCATTAGAATGGAGAGGCCGAGCACCAGCAGCACGTTACCGATTATCGATCCCGTAATGGAGGCTTTCACCACATTGGTCAGACCTTTGGAAAGGGCGATGCCGGCGATGATCAGCTCCGCGGCGTTTCCGAAAGTGGCGTTGAGCAATGCCCCCAGGCCTTGTCCCGACGCGGGCGGCGAGCGCTTCGGTGGCGCGCCCGATCCAGCCCGCGACCGGAATGATGCCGAGAGCGGAGCAAACGAAGAGCGCAGTGGGACTGATGCCTCCGGGCCAGAAGCGCAGAACAATCGCGAGCGGAACGAAGATAAGAAGCCAGTCGAGGGACGGTTTGAGTTTCAAAAGTCTGGAGAATTTCGCGACTTGCCTCAGCTAATCAACCCGTGAAAGCTCTGCCAAAACCTAACAAGATGCGTGAAATTCTTTATCTGCTCCAAATGATGAATGGAGCTGAGGGACTCAGCGAAACATAGACAGGTACAAGCGACGCGTGGTATGGTGCCAGATGTGAGCGTGGGCAAGCGAATGAGTTTCAAAACCGCCGTTTTGTTTAGTGCTGCAGCGCTGTGGTGCATCCCGTGTCCTGCCAAGGCGCAAAGCGCAGATGAGCGGCTGCGAGCTATCTACACAGAAGAATGGAAATGGCGGCTGGAGCAGTTTCCCGGGCTCGAAGGAGTCGCAAAACCGGTTCCCGATCGCCTGCCGAAAGTAGATCCGGCGACGCAGGAGATGCGGCTGCGTTACTGGCAGGATGTGCTGCACAAGCTCGATGATGTTCCGCGCGCGCAGCTCTCGCCGGAGGAGCAGATCAACTACGATGTTTATCGGCCGGAAATCGAGAATTTCGTCGCCGATCAGAAATTCCGTGACTACGAAATGCCGGCGAACTCGGATTCTGCTTTCTGGACCGATGTGGGCTACACGGCGCGGCGACCTTTCAAGACGCTGACGGATTACAAAAACTGGATCGCGCAGATGCGCGACATCCCGCGCTATTTCCGCGAACAAATCGCGAACATGCGGGCGGGGCTTGCGCGCGGCTTCACGCCGCCACGGCTCACTTTGCAGGGACGCGAGAAATCCATCGCTCACCATTGCGGAGGGCAAACCTGAAGACAATCTGCTCTACACACCATTCCGAGAACCGATGGTGGGAGTTCAGCCGTCCGACCAGGACAAGCTCAAATCGGAAGCCGCACAGGTGATTCGTGAGATCGTGCAGCCGGCTTATGCGGACCTGCTCAAATTCTTCCGCGACGAATATGTGCCGCACACCCGCACGACGCTTGCGGCCGAAGCGCTGCCGGACGGGAAAACGTATTATCGCCAGAAAATTCGCGAGTTCACCACGCTCGATCTCTCGCCCGACGAAATTCACCAGATCGGCTTGTCGGAGGTTGCCAAATTACATCAGCAGATGGTCGACGCGATGCACGAATCCGGGTTCAAGGGCGAGTTTCCGGCATTCGTGCAATTCCTCCGTGACGATCCGCAGTTCTACGCCAAAACACCGCAGGAACTGCTCAATCGCGCCGCCTGGATTGCGAAAGTATTCGACGGCAAATCGTCGCAATACTTTGGCTATCTGCCGCGGATGCGTTTCACCATCAAACCCGTCCCGGCCGATCTCGCGCCCTTTTATACTTCAGGCCGTGGCGGTGCGGGCATTTATCTCCTGAACACATACGATCTGCCGCATCGCCCGCTCTACAATCTGCCCGCGCTGACCCTGCACGAGTCCGCGCCAGGACACGCATTCCAGATTCCGATCGCGCTCGAGCACAAGAACCAGCCGGAATTTCGGCGATTCGACTACATTTCCGCGTACGGTGAAGGTTGGGCGCTTTATTGTGAAAAGCTGGGCCAGGAAATGGGGATGTGCGACACGCCATACGAGCGCTTTGGGATGCTGGGTTATCAGATCTGGCGCGCTGCGCGGCTGGTGGTGGACACCGGCGTTCATTCGAAAGGTTGGACGCGCGAACAGGCGCTCAAGTATATGCACGATTACACCGCGCTACCCGAGCATGAGATCGAAACCGAGGTGGACCGTTACATCGCCTGGCCCGGGCAAGCCCTCTCTTATTATATGGGCGAGCTCGCGATCGTGCGTGCCCGCGAAAAGGCGGAGAAAACGCTCGGGCGAAATTCAACATCCGCGCTTTCCACGATGCTGTGCTCGAGCTCGGCTCGGTGCCGCTGCCCGTTGTCACGGCGCGGATCGACCGCTTCATCACTGAAAACGGTAAAGGCCCTTACCCCGATATGGAGTGAGTAAATCTCCGGCCTCGGTCGCTATTTCCGGGATCGATGCGATAGTCTTGGATGTCTAAACGATCTGCTATCTCGTTCACACGTCGCGCGCCTGACAACCTTACCGAAGAGCTGGTCGCTGTGCTCTCGTCGAAGGACTCTTTCGAATTCAAGCCGTTATTCGAAATTATTTTGATCAATCTGCGGGAGCGAAACGCAGCCAATGGCGGCGAAGAGCTGCTGCGCTTGCGTGCTTACGAAAAGCTTCAGGGCCTTGTCTATCAGGGCGCGGTCAAACGGACGGTCACAGGAATCACGAAGAAGTACAAAGGCGTCCCTACACGAATGGTTGTGCTGGGTGCTGAGATGAAAGCTTTGCGTGCCGCCTGCAATGAGCGCGCTCTGCCAAGGCTGCCGCGCGTAACTGATCGCTGACCTCTGTCATCGGATCTCGGGGGCGAAATCGTAGGAGAAGCGTTGAATTAATCCACGCGATCGCGCTTCGATTGGACGTCCGGCGTTTGGCGTTCGACGTTCGACCTTCCTATGGCAGAGACGTCAACCGCAGTCATCGCGAGCGCGAGCAACCTTTCCGTCAAATACGGCACTCAGGTCGTCCTCGACGGCGCGACGATTGCCTTTACGGAGGGCGAACACATTGGGCTTGTCGGCCGCAACGGCTCGGGCAAATCGACCTTTCTCCAGATCGCGGCGGGCGTGGCGCAAGCCGATTCAGGCGAATTCACACGCCGGCGTGATCTCGTTACCGGCTACATGCCACAACTTTCCGGCTTGGACGATGCGGCCACGGTCCATGCGAACATTCTCAGCGGCGCACAGCGGATTCTCGACCTCATCGCCGAATACGAACGCGTCCCGGCGGACAGCCCACTCAGCGCCACGATCCTGGAGCAAATTGGCGAGGCCGACGGCTGGAACTTGGAACATCGGATCAAGTCGCTCATCACGAATCTGCACGCGCCGGAATCCGATCGCGTCGTGGGCACGCTTTCCGGCGGGGAAAAACGCCGCGTCGCGCTTTGCCGGGCGCTTCTCGCGCGTCCTGATTTTCTGATTCTCGACGAACCGACCAACCATCTCGACACCGGCTCGATCGAATGGCTGGAGGACTTTCTCGCGCGTTATGCCGGCACCTGTTTGTTCGTCACACACGATCGCTATTTTCTCGATCGGGTGGCGACGCGGATCGTCGAGCTGTCGCGCGGCGAGTTCACCAGCTACGACGGCAACTACACCGATTACCTGCTCGCGCGCGCGCAGCGCCAAGCGGTCGAGGAGGCGCAGGAACATCAACGGCAGAAGTTTTGAAACGGGAACTGCAATGGGTGAGAAAAGCGCCGCGCGCGCGCCGGACGAAATCGGTGGACCGCGTGGAACGTTATTTCGAGATGGCCGCCCAGGAAGCACCGGAGGCGGAGCTCGACGTCGAGTTGATTATCCCCACGCCGCCGAAGCTCGCGAATCGCATCATTGAATTGCGCGACGTGAGTGTGGAGTTGGGCGGCCGCACACTCTTTCAGCACGTGAATCTCAATCTCGCAGCCGGGGAACGCCTCGGTGTTGTCGGTCGCAACGGACTCGGCAAGTCTTCGCTCCTCAAAGTCATTCTGCAGGAACTGCCCGCCGCGAGCGGTGCAGTGGAGATCGGCGCGCGGACCCAGATCAATTACGTCGATCAAAATCGGCTCCTCCTCGACGATGAGAAAACGGTTTGGGAAGAAGTCGGGAGCGGCGGAGAACACGTCACGCTCGGCGAGGAGAGCATCACGTTGCGCGCTTATCTGCGGCGATTTCTTTTCAGCGAAGACCGCATCAACACGAAGATTTCGCAGCTCAGCGGCGGCGAACGGAGCCGGGTGCTGCTCGCTAAAATCCTGAAGCGCGGCGGCAACGTTCTGATGCTCGACGAACCGACGAACGATCTCGATCTCGGAACGTTGCGCTTGCTCGAGGAAGCGCTCGTCGCCTTCGGCGGCTGCGTCATCGTGGTGAGTCATGATCGCTATTTTTTGAATCGCGTTTGTACCTCGATTCTCGCTTTCGAAGGCGAGGGCCGCGTGGCCTATAGCGTCGGGAACTACGATTACTACCTGGAAAAACGAGGCGCACCCGGCCCGGTTCGCGATTCATACCCCACGCCGGCCGAAGCCGCCGCCGAGCAAACGAAAAGCAAAGACAAACCGCGGAAGCTTAAGTGGAAAGAAGAGCGTGAATGGGAGTCGATGGAGGCGAATATTCTCTCGGCAGAAAACGAGGTGTCGGATTTGGAGGCCACGTTTGCCGCGCCGGATTTTTATGCGAAACCGCGCTCGGAGATTTTCGAGTTGGAGACGCAATTGAAAACGGCACGCGACAAAGTCGCGCACCTCTACGCGCGGTGGCAGGAACTCGAGCTCCTGCAGAGCGTCCCGTCTCCCTAGATTTCGCTTCTTGCATCATAAGCCGCTTATGATGCATGGTTCAAGCTTCATTGCATTGTAGGGCAGGCGTACGCCTGCCATTCTTGACGCGAATGACAGAAGCAGAAAGAAAGTGCGGGCTTATCTTGCCGAGGATCGGTCGACGCGGCGGAATCACCAGCCGTCGCGAGCTGACCAAATCGCACGCAAGACAGATGGTCGCGATCCGCGAAGCCAAACGCGCCGCCCTAAAAGCGGGCAAGTCTTGGCCGCCGCGCGATCTGCAAACTAATAAAACTTTCATAGGAAGAACTAATCGATCATAAGCCGCTTATGATGGAACAATTGCACGGCTAACGTTGTAGAGGCGCTTGTGCCAAGCGACGTCCCGAATTTGCCAGAGCACGTTCCTGCGCTCCCGCTCGAAGCGCGAGCTGCACCGCCGCCTGACGATCCCGTCGCCGCGCAACTGCGCGGATTCGGGCCGCTTGGACTTCTCGCGATTCTCGTCATCGTCTTGACGTCTGTCGTTAAACCACTCGGCGGCCTTCTGGTGCTTCTGTGGGCCTGGCGATCGCATACGCCATGGCGCGACATCGGCTACGTGCGACCCAGGAGCTGGCTTGGCAGTCTGGCCGTCGGCATCGTTTTCGGCTGCGCGTTTAAACTCCTGATGAAGGCGATCGTGATGCCGCTGCTCGGCGCCCCCGAAATCAATTCCGCCTACCATTACGTGATAGGAAACCGGGCTGCGCTCCCGGATTGGTGTTCACGATGATTGTCGGCGCGGGCTTCGGAGAAGAGACCATCTTCCGAGGAGTACCTATTCGAACGCCTCGGCAAGCTTTTGGGACCGGGGCCGGCGCAAAAGTATCCATCGTGCTGCTCACCTCCGCGGTGTTTGCCCTGGGCCATTACGCCAACCTGGGGCTTCCTGGCGTCGAACAGGCGATGATCACGGGTCTCGTCTTCGGGACGATCTTCGCCGTCACGGGCCGGATCTGGATGGTGATGTGTGCGCATGCTGCGTTCGATCTAACGGCGATCGCGATAATCTATTGGAATCTCGAAGCCGCTGTCGCTCACCTCGTGTTCAAATAGCCGCGGGGTTGCCTAACAATACACTCAGCCCTCCTATCGTAAGCCGCTTACGATGCATAAACCACTAGGCTGAAACTTGACGGCTTAAAGCCGTCAAGATTACCGGACGTGGTTCATTTTCAAATCCGGACGACTCCCGTGTCGGATTTGGAGCCACCTTTGCCGCGCCGGAATTTCATGTAAACCGCGCGCGGAGTTTTCCGGTTTGGAAACTCAATTGAAAACAGCGCGGATCACAGCGGGACCCTAGCGTTGACGATCGGGAGCTGGGCGCGAAGTTCGGAAGTGCTCCATGCCATGCGCAAAGGGGCGACCGTTCCAAGCTTCGAACGCGGGCTGGTGAGCGGGTGCATAACCGCTGCTCGGCAGCCAAGTGAGATAGAGCCAATCGAGCGCGCGCAACTCGACCTCAATCGTACCGGCGATGTCGACCTCCGCGATCAAAGTGAGGCGCGAACGTGGTCATGCTCACTTCTCCGTCGGCCAGCGTGGTGGCGGGAACTTCGAGGCCCACGTCGTAGCGACACTTATCGAGCGCGACGATCTCGGGATCTTCCCACTGATATCCGAGCCATTGGCCGTCGGCGAGGCCGCGAGCCTCGGCCCAGGAGAGCATTCGCGCGATAGCCCGGGGAACATGGTCGCCTTCGTAAGGTTGATGCACGCGAATATAAGCTACGCGTCGCGCTGGGAGATTGCGCGAGCCTGACCGCAAAGCCGTCCGGATTTTCCCCACGGGCAAGCGCTCGAGCCGGTGCCGTTCCTCCGGTGGAGTGAGCGATGCCTGCATCGTCTTTCTGTTCGAACGCCGGAAACGTTCGACATCGAATTTTCTCGGCGGCACGCCATAATAGTCGCGAAAAGAACGGGAGAAATCAGAGCTCGACGAGAAACCGCAGGCCAGGGCGACGTCGGTGAGTCTCACGCCTTTCCGGTGGGACAACAGATAGACTGACCGTTCCAAACGGACGCGCTTCACGAACGACGCCAGCGTCTCTCCCATCAGCGAACGAAAGATCCGGTGGAAGTGATAAGGCGAGAAAAACGCCGCCCCCGCGACGTCCTCGAGCCGCAATGGCTGGTCGAGATTTCCGGTGATGTAATCCACCGCCCGATTGACGCGATCGACGTAGTCCAAGTTCGCAAGATTTGGCAAGTCGGGCACGGCCATCGCATCGTAGCATCGCTGGCCATGACAAAACAACCCACTACACTCGGTGCATTCTCGGTCAGCTTGGCCGTGAAGAACCTGCAGGCATCGCAAGCATTCTACGAAAAGCTCGGATTCGAACGAGTTCTCGGTGACCCGGCGCAGAACTGGCTCATCCTCCGCAACGGCACTGTCACGATCGGGCTGTTCCAAGGCATGTTCGAGCGCAACGTCCTGACCTTCAACCCGGGGTGGGACGACCACGCCCGGGCCGTCGAGAAATTTACCGACGTCCGCGAGCATCAACGCCGCCTGAAATCGAAAGGGCTCAAGCTCACCAACGAAGCTGACGAGAGCAGCACCGGGCCCGCGAGCTTCATGGTGATCGATCCCGACGGCAATCCCGTCCTAATCGATCAACATGTGTAGCCAGGTTTAGATAAGGCGATAAGAGTATTCGTAACGTAATGATTGGCGACCGCTAATGAACGAAGCGCAAAAGAACGTGCGCGAATGGAGCTGATGGGATCAGCGACATAGAAGGTAAAGTCGCGAGGGGTAGCGACGAGCAAGGCAACGAGCGAGTTTCAATATCTCGCCGTGATCGGCAAGCACGGTGGGCTCGCCAGCCGGCGTGCTGACGCGCTCGCACGCAAAACAGATGGTCGAAATTCGCGAAGCCAAACGCGCGGCGCTGAAAGCGGGAAAAACATGGCCTCCTCGCGACCGCAGCCGAGTCAAACTTTCGTAAATTAGATTCATGCATCGTAAGCCGCTTACGATGCATGAGCGGTGCGTGGCTGTGGGTTTAAACGCTGATCGCCGGTTGAGCGCTGTCGGCGCGGCTCCGTGGCCCTGTGGCGCAAGCGTCCAAACGAGTGAGAACGTGGTCGTCACCGGCGCATTCTTGTGCAAGCCTTCCCGACATGAGAAAGCACGTCCTTCGCCATCGTCCTTGTCGCATCCCTTCTGCAGTTCGCATCCTGCTCCGACGACCATGACCCGAAGCCCACCGTGGCACGCGGCGCCGGTCGGGTGAAGATCGTGTACGACGATGCTGGCATTAAGCCCGAGAACCGGGACGTCGTGAAGCAGATCAGGGACTCGGGCGTGTTCGATCGGCTGGCTGACCGTGCGACCAAGACGCTCGCCTTGCCACACGATCTCGTGGTCAAAGTCAGCGACGACGTTCCCTTCGACGATCCCACAACGGAAGTGGACGGCAGGACGATCTTCTGGCCGGCCGGGTGGTCGAACACGACCCGCAGCCTCCTCGTGGAGTTCGTCCCCGATGTGATCCGCGACAAGGGCGTCCCGAAGGCGATCGGGACACAGAACTTCACGCCCGACACGCTGAACATCTGGGCCAACCAGTTCATCCTCGGCCACGAGCTTGGCCACGCCCTCATCCACCACCTCACACTTCCTCTGACCGGCATGGAGGAGGACTCCGCCGACGGCTTCGCCACGTTCTTCACCATCATCGACAAAGAGACCGGACCGAATGCGGCGCTCGGAGCCGCCGGTGCTTTCGATGCGTTCGCGGCGAAGAAGCCCAACGTGACCATGGAGGACTTCTCGAGCGATCACCCGCGTCGTCCAACAGCGCATCTTCAATTTCCTCAGCGCCGTCGTAGGAAGCGACCCCAAAAGCTGGAAAACTCGCTGGTCACAGACGGGCACGTCCCGGAAAACCCGCGCCCCTCTCTGCCGAAAAGAATGGACGCAGCTGAACTACGGCTGGTGGAAGGTCCTCGAGCCGCACATTGCCGACACCTACAAGGAGGAGGCGGACGCAGCTCGAGCGCAGGCGCGCAAGGACCTCGACGAGGAGACACGCCGCCCTGCCCGGCAAGATCAGGGAGCTGCGCCGGCAGCAGGGCTCTGGATGAGCGCCGCAGCGTCTTATTTAGAGCCTTAGAGTTCATCAAAACTTGGATTTCGCCAAGGATGATGCGTGCCTCGCGGTAGCGCTCCGTAGTCCCGCGACTGCGGGACGAAGGCGGGTCACTTCCCGACAGCCCGCTGCTGCAACGGAACCAATGTCGCAAGATCGACAGCAGATGTCGGCGAAGCCGTTTTATCGACCAGCTCTTCGGCCGCTGCTTTCAGTTCCGTCCATCGCGACAACGGATAGGCGGGCGCAAGGACGATGTGGCGAAGTATGCTGCGCCACTCCACCAGCGCGCGTTCGATATCGCCGTGACGCAACAGTTCGTTGGTGAGCTTGTGCTTGGAGCGCGGATCAGCCACCAGCGCGCGCACCACTTCCGATGCGCCGGCGCCGTATTGCACCGGCACGCCCATGGTGAGGTAACCTGGATAATCGGCGCGGCCGTAAATCCGCTGACACAAAATGCCGAGCCGCCCGCCCATCGGCGCGTCTTCGCCGGCGAAGCGCGGGCCGGCGCGAATATTGGCCAGATCGAAAACCAATTCGTCGATCGGATAGGTTTCGTCTTCGAGCGCGACCGCCACCGCCAGACCTTCGCCGCCGTGGAAAAATGAGAAGATCATTCCCCGCCTCGTCGGTGTGCCGTCCGGTTCAACCAGTCCAAGGTGTCGCCACGCGTATGTTGGCGAGTTCACGATCGCGACGGTTTTATCGTGCTCCAACTGATCGCACGTTCGACAAACGTCCGGCAGGTTCTCGCGCTCCGGCGGATCGATCAACGCCTTGCCTAGCCGAATCGATGTGAGCGTTGACCGGCACATCGGCGTAATCGAGCCGGACCGAGAGCAGATTTCCGCGCATGATCCAGTCGACGATCGTGCCCGGCTTCACGAGTTCAACGAGCTGCGGCCGGATCTCAGTCTCAAATTGTTCATGGGCAACGTTCCGCGCCGCGCAGCCAGTCTTTCATTGGACGTTGGCGCGCTGCTCGCGATTTATCGGAGTTGGACGTCTGCGCGCGTGCGGACGTTGTTCCGCTGGCTTCGATCGCTTTCTTCAGCCATTTCACCAATGCCACCTCTCCCGAAGCGAGCACCGTCGCGACCGGCAACTCGCGCCCATAATGGTTCTGCTCGCGCAGCCGGCAGAGATTTCCCGTGCCGACCCCATCGAGCATACGCGGCACGGTCAGCGCCCGCCGCCACCGATCGTTTTCGCGCACAAAAGCGCGACCGAGCGTCACACTTTCTGCCGCCGGTTTCGCTTCCCATTCTTCGCGAGAAGTTCAGCATCTCGATCATTCCGCGCCGGACGAACCGCGCGCGCTCATCGGTCACCCAAAGTCCACACGGCCGCGGCCCGCTATCGAGTGAGTGTTCGACGCCGAGCGGCACGCGTTGCACGCTGAACAATGAGTGGGTCAGTTCCACCGCCGCCGCGAACGGTTGTTCGCCGCGCTGTTTGGCCGCATGCATCACGCTTATCAGACTGGGCCAATCTACCTGGGCTGCGCGTCTCAGCTGGCGCGCTTTTGTGTCGCTCAACCGCGGCAGATCGTTCGTGTAAAGCGCGTGACCGACTTCATCGAGACCACGGCGGCCGGCGCGACCAAACATCTGGAGAAGCTCGTCCGCTTCGACCTGGCGCTCGAAATTGCCGGCGAAATAACGTCGATCGGTCACGATCACCGAGCGCATCGAAAAATTGATCCCGGCGGCAAGTCCCATCGTCGCGACGACGACGTTGAGTTGTCCCGCTTTGGCGAGCGATTCCACCACGCCGGCGCGCGCGGCGTAACTGAGTCCGCTGTGATGATACGCCACACGATTCCGCAAGAGTTTCGTCAGGCTCTTCCCCGCGGTTGCTTCCTGGGCCGGGGTCAGTCGCAGCGGGTCGCGCACCGGTAGGGCCGACGCGATGGCTTGCGCGATCTGTTCGGCAGCGGCGCGACGCGGCGCGAACACCAACACCGGAGCGAGGTCCGCGCGCATGGCGCGGCCAATCATGCGCGGCCAGAAAGATCCGCCAGTCCGGCTCGGACTGCGCGACTGAACAAATTGGGAATCAGGCAAATTTCCGAGATCAGTTTCCTCCAGCGGCACCGGTCGCGTCTTATGTTCGATGAGGACGGCGTCACGTCCGATGCGTTGCAGCCAGGCGACCACGTCGCGCGGGTTGGCCACGCTCCCGCTCAAAAAGAGCAACTGTGTTGCTTTCGGTGCGAGAGCGACGGCGAGCTCGTAATGCACGCCCCGCATCGGATCGCCCAGCATTTGAAATTCATCCATGACCAGGAGACCCGGGCCTTCGCCGCGGAGAAACCGCCCGCGCTGTGTCTCGAGCGTCGCGACCACAACCTTCGCGTCGAGATTTAGCGCGACGTCACCCGTGGATATGCCGACATCCCAGCCGCGCGCGCGCCATTCCGATAATTTATCGTTAGCGAGTGCGCGGGTCGGGACGGTGAACACCGCCTGAGTTTTCAGGTTCGGATAAAGCAGCTCGAAGATGTAAGTCTTGCCCGATCCTGTCGGCGCCTGCACCACCACGTCTTGTCCCTGTTGCAACGCGCGCACTGCCTCCTGTTGCCACAGATCGGGAATAACCAACTCCAACCGAAAATCCCCTCAATCACCCGCCAAGATGTTGCAACGTCGTCGCCTTGCAATGGCCGGCCCGCGAGAGACCGCCTCGTCCGCGGCGGGACGGATTCGCCCGGGGCGAACGTTTTCCATCTGCCGCTTTAACGATTTAACGTTTCAACGGATCACGCGGCGATAGCCCCTGCTTGCAATGGAGCTGATGGGATCAGCGACATAGAAGGTAAAGTGACGAGGGTAGGAGCGAGCGAGTGCGGGCAACGAGCGAGTTTCAATGGAGCGAGCTGACGGGATCAGCGACATAGAAGGTAAAGTCGCGAGGGTAGCGACGAGCAAGTTGGGCAACGAGCGAGTTTCAAATCTGGCGGACGAACCGCACTGGTGCGTTCATCGGTGTCTAGGCCGTCGCAAGGCGTGCGGCCTTGCTGGTAGTTCCACGATGCGGTGCTTGAGCTCGGCTTCGCACCGCTGCGCGTTGTGACCGCGCGGATCGACCGTTTCATCGCCGAAGACGGTAAAGGCCCTGCCCGGATATGGAGTGAGTAGGTCGCGGGATTGATAGGCTACTATCTGGTTTACTCTGTTGGAGTGCGCCTGCGATGGAGCCAGGGATCAGCGACATAGAAGGTAAAGTTGCGAGGGTAGCGACGAGGGAGATCTGCCGTCGGGCCTAGTTAGGCTGTCAGAAAGTTCTTCGTCTGCAAATTGGCCTGACCGGACGGCGCTGGCCGGTTTCGCGACTGAAGGCGTTCCAAGAGTTGCCGGGTCCTGGAGATGCGAATGCAACTCGAGCTGAACTGCATTCATTATCTCAAAGCATGAACGATTTCACTGCTCCCATTTCGCCGCACTAATCGGCTCAAAGTTTCCTCCATGAGCGATCGAATTCTCCGATCAACAAGATCTTTAGCTCCCGAAACAAACTCACTCCGGCGAAGCGATTGCTTTAGCGAGTCGATCGCTGCCTACGTTATCGCAATTCTTTCCAACACCGCAGACTGGACATTACCGCCAGTGGTTACCCACTCTTCCGGATCCCGGAATGCGAGAGTGCCCTTCAGCCATGTCGAGAACTCCTCGAACAGTCTAGAGGAGTTCGGTGAACGAGCACCATCACTCAACTCGTGGAGTCGCCCAGCTTAGCCTCCTTCGCAAACGCGCTGAGTTCTCGCCGAACGCGTATCAACGCAATTGGCACATGACAGTCTGATAGCTTCGTAATCACATTGGATAAACACGTAGGTATTCGGAGAAACTGATTCGAAAACGCCCCAAAAGTACGCATACAACATCGGGATGAGATAAGCGCGAGTAGCGCTTCAGGCTGGCGGAGACGGATACGATGAACCTCTCGAGATCAGCGATACTCTGAGCACTCGTCGCACGCATTGTTCGTGTTTTGCAAAAAACTCCCTTCGCTGCGGTTTCAAGAGCAGCTGAATAGTCAGCCATTACTTTTGAACCAGTTTGTCGCCAGTTCCAATCTCTTCGAATTCTTTGCGCGTATTAGAGCCACTACCAGTAAGATTCTGGCGCTTTGCCTCTTTGATTAGCTCCACGATTTTCTCGCGACGCGATTGAGCAGAAAGCTTCCGCACTTTGTCGAGATTGTTCGCGACTCCAACGCTAATCATCGCGAAGAGCGTCGGTGAGAAAGGGCCAAAACTCTTATTGTCTTCTGATTTGCCTGAAATGCTTCTCCATCGGGCAATGCCTCAACTACGAGACCCCCAAACGGCATCGAAGGTCTGTTTTTCGGCGTCTTGATCAAAGGGCAGCGATTTTCTCGCAACTTCTTGCATGTAGTCAGTCAAGAATCGGGAACATCATGAGTGAAGTGGTCGCTGTAATTCTTTACGTAAAGGAATCGCAATACTAGCTCCTCCAGCCCGCCTCTTTTCTGCTGCCCTCGGCAATCCGACAGCCCGTATAAAATCGGTGTTCTTTGCCATCTGTTGCAGGAAATCTGGGAATTCATTACTCAGGATTCGCACACTGCAATTGCGGATCTCTTGATCGGCAATTTCGATCCACCCCGATTCAGGCGCTTAAAGATTGCATCGTAATATCGGATCTGTCTCGCGCTTCGTGAATGTAGATTCGCAAATCGCCTGCTTCAGGTTGAGTTGGAGCTGAGAGGGCAGTGATGCGAATGATAAGCCTTGCAAGTGAGTCAAGTATTCGCTCAGCGAGCAATTGCAGCGGGGCGCTTAGATCATTTTCGTGCTCGTCGTGCCATTCATCTTCGTTACCTTTAATGCCTTGGGCCTCTTTGGGGAATCTCAGTGGAAAGAAGCGAGCTACGGTTGAGAACCGTTGAAGTCCGTCGAGCAATTCCCAAACGCCATCCTCTCGCTCAGAAAAAGTGGAGGAATCGGTATTTCGAGGATTAACGACTCGATGAAGCTACCTGTTGTTCTCGCGTCCACCTAAATAACAGCCGTTGAAAGTCAGGTTGTCGTTTAGCTCCGGCGGCTTTACGTAATACATATTACCAGCCCGGATAACGAAAAAGTGAGGTCTTCGTGTTTTATCACGCGACGATTGCGCTCAACTTCGTCTAGCAGCGTTTTCATAGCTGGGAATTACGGAAACCTTCGATTGTATTCGCGAGACAAGCGAGTTAACAGCGCCGAGTACTCCAACTCCGTAGTCGACAGACTCAGCCAGCTAAATGGAAAAGGTTTCACATTCGTGGCAAGCGCAAAATCTGAACTCGTCGGGACGGTGAACACCGCCTGAGTTTTCAGGTTCGGATAAAGCAGCTCGAAGATGTAAGTCTTGCCCGATCCTGTCGGCGCCTGCACCACCACGTCTTTCCCTGTTGCAACGCGCGCACTGCCTCCTGTTGCCACAGATCGGGAATAACCAACCCAACCGAAAACTCCTCAATCACCTCGCCAAGATGTTGCAACGTCGTCGCCTTGCAATGGCCGGCCCGCGAGGCGCGCCTCGTCCGCGGCGGGACGGATCTCGCCCGGGGCGAACGTTTTCCATCTGCCGCTTTAACGATTTAACGTTTCAACGGATCACGCGGCGATAGCCCCCTGCTTGCAATCGAGGTCTGAGGTTTGGGAGCGCACGCGGCCCTGCGTGCTGGTTTCGGCGTCTCGCCGAAACGGACTTTGCTCCTTTAGTCGACCTTCGTTCTGCACGTGCTCTTTTTCCTCGCATCATAACCCGCTTACGATGCCTGTTTGAAACTTCTATGACTGAAGCTGAAAAAGGAGTGCGCGACTATCTCGCGAAGATTGCCGCCGCGGCGGTGTCGCCAGCCGGCGTGAGCTGACACGCGCGCACGCGAAGAAGATGGTCGCGATTCGCGAAGCCAAACGCGCCGCATTGAAAGCAGGAAACCGTGGCCATCGCGCGATCGCAAATTACTTAAGCTCTCCTGATCCTGCTTTTGAGTGACGCAGCTATTGGTTCGAGGCGCTCGGCGCGCACGGCGGAACTCAGTCTTCGACATCGCGACAACGTTCATCGAGCTGCCGGCTGATAACATCGACATCGTGGAAGTCGACGCTTTTGCTCGGTCCCGTTTTGATCTATTATGTGCCTGCATGGAGGTTGCGGCTGGTTGTCGAACACGATTCAGAAACGAAGCGTTGGGCGGCATTTTTCCCGGAATTACCCGGTTGCGCCTCCGCAGGCGACACAGAGGACGAAGCGATCCAAAACGCAAAGGAAGCTCTTGAACTTTGGTTTGAGCCGGCGCCGGTCGATTTGCCTGCCGGCGCAAAAGTCTTGGAAGTTGCGCTCAGCGAGCGGAGCGCTTCCCGTTTGCACAGCCCAACAACGTCATTCGCGTCTTGCGCAAACATGGTTTTGCGTTGGTAAGCCAAAAAGGAAGCCACCAAAAGTGGCGTCATTTAAAATGGCCGCCAGGTAATCGTCGCTATGCACGGGAACAAGCAGATTCCGATCGGCACCTTGAAAAGCATCATCGAAGGAGCGGGCTTAACTGCCGAAGATTTCCGCTGAAACCAAATTCGCGGCCTCGCGACGAACGACCGCCACTTCAGGTTAGTAGACGGCGCGGCATGCAATTTTTCATCCGTGGCACACTGTATGCCCGTTACGAACAGCAGTGGTTTTCTGCGCTCATCCAGTGGGAGCGTCCGCCTCTCCCTTGTTCGGGAGAGGAGTCAGGTGAGGGTGCGAGCTAGCGACCTGGCATCAGTCAGCAGCCGAGCGACGTTTCGTCCTGATCAACGACTAATGCGCGCCTGGAAGCCCGCATCATAAGCCGCTTATGATGCATGAGTTCACGAGGGTTTGAGTCGTTCCAACGGCAGGCGCGCAGTCACGGGATCCGGATTGGCCTCGCTGGCTCGCGGCCCACTCCGCTGCTGGCTTCGATTTCGTCGCGGCTGTCTTTCGTTTGCGTGGCCGTTTCCGAGACTTTGGAGCAGCTCCGTTACGAACAGCACGGACTTTCTGCTCCTGTTCGGAAGCGGACGCAGTCGCGCTGGCGACGTTCCTTGCGTTCCTTACGCAGCTGCTTCTCGTGCAAATAGGTCTTGTACTTTTATAGGCAAGACCACCGCCCAAACCAGCGGCGGCAACTGCCAGTGCCGCTGCAATTTTTACTGGCCCGCGACCAGGCACCATATGCCACGGGCATTTATCCAGCGGATAGCTATCCGGAAGAGAAAACTCACAACCACGCGAATTACACTTATGCGCCATAGCTTGTCGTACCGCGGCCGGCTAGAATCGTCAAATGCGGAGGTGACGGCGGAGAACTGGGGAGCACCGCGAAAACGTTCGGTTGGTTTCGGCTGCTAGCCGAAACGAACTTTGAGGATTGTGGATGTTAACGCGTTGGTCTTTAATCGCGCGCGATGGCGCATCCAGGCACAATCGCGATAACTGACTTCGATTGGTATCAGTTATTTAAGCCAGCAGCGTTCGTGGGATGAGGTCAACTTTTGGAAGCCAACCACAACACAACCGTTTCGAGCACCCGAGTTCTCGCCATTTTCTTTAAGCTGAAAGCTCCACATCGTGCGATCGCCGGATTCAGGTCAGCTTCGCGCGATACTCGGAACTACCAGAATGGCTGGCATGGGAGTGCTTCGGCACAGCGAATGGCTCGGCTTCATTTGAAGAGATGCATGCGCGACTTGAGAAGATTCGGGCGAAGATCAAGGCGGCGCCTCAGAAGGGAATTTTGCAAATTGGCTGTATTGTCGTCGTTAACGCGACGTTCTTTTCGCGTGATGAATGGATTCCGCAGCCGCGTGACTGGGCTGAATCGAATCTTCGTCACACTGTATACGACTTGGATGTTGGAGAAGGAGCGCGAGTTTGGGCGGAATGCCTTGCGCGCGTTCAGTCTGATCGTGAATTGCGCGTCGCAGAAGTCGGAGCGGCTGGCGAATCGCAGCGTTACGGTTCTCCGGTTTTGATTCGGCCCGCGACTTGGCCAAGGAGCATTCCGCGTTTCTGTGACTGAAGCGTACAAGCGTGCGTGTGCGGTAACACAAGAACATTCGTTGCCCGCGCTCGAGGCAGCGCACATTCGCCCGTTCGCGAAGGAAGGTCCTCATGAAGTACGAAACGGATTACTGTCTACGAGCAGATCTCCATCGCTTGTTCGAACAAGGCTATCTGACCGTGACGCCGAACTACACGTTGGAAGTTAGTGATCGCCTGCGACACGACTACCAGAATGGCCGAAGTTACTACCCTTTGCGCGGCACTCGAATTTCTGTGCCTGCTGCTGGAGACAGAACGACCGACTGACGATCTCCTTGCGTGGCACAATCAGAACGTCTTTCTGCAATAGAACGCGTAATGGAGCTCGCAACACCGGCAGTCAGCACGAAAGCGGCGTCATTGCGGTTTTGGTATGGCGCTTCGATTGCGGAGTTTGTCGGTGCGAGCGCTGAGAAAATTGTTGGCCAGCTGACGCTCAATTGCTTCATTCGACATCGATAGGAGTCAGGCAGCTGCATGGCTTACAGAGATCGAGTTTCTCCAATCGAAGCTGAGCGATTTAGCAGGATCGATCTTCTTCGAGTTCAACATTCCGCGAATGGGACGGCGGATCGATGTCGTTCTGGTCATCGGACCGGTGGTGTTCGCAATCGAGTTCAAAGTCGGCGAGAAGACATTCGATCGCGCGGCGATTGATCAGGTTTGGGATTACGGACTCGACCTGAAGAATTTTCACGAGGCGAGTCACGACGCTTCGATCATTCCGATACTGATCGCGACAGAAGCAACGCAATGTCCGCGATCGGAGCTGGTCGCTGATGCTGACAAAGTTTACCGACCGATCGTTGTCGATCCTGAAAGCTTTCGCAGCGTTCTCGATGCTGCGCTTGCGAAGATCAGCGGTCACGCGGTGGATGCAGATGCGTGGGCACGCGCGTCATATCATCCGACGCCGACTATCGTCGAAGCTGCCCGTTCGCTGTACGCGCAGCATTCAGTTGAAGCGATCGCGCGATTCGACGCTGGCGCGCAGAATCTGCATGTCACGTCGCGACGCATTGAGGAACTCGTGGACGAAGCGCAAGCGAAAGGTCGTAAGCGAATTTGCTTCGTGACTGGTGTTCCAGGCGCAGGAAAAACTTTGGTTGGTTTGAATTTAGCGACGCGACGTGAAGAGGATGAACCAACACACGCCGTTTTTCTTTCCGGAAACGGGCCATTAGTCGCGGTGCTTCGCGAAGCCTTAACGCGCGATGAGGTCGCGCGTCGCAAGCAACAAGGCGAGAAGGTGCGCAAAGGAAAAGTTGGAGAAAGCGTGAAGGCATTCATCCAAAACGTTCACCACTTCCGCGATGACGCGCTGATCGATGTCGGCCCGCCGATTGAGCACGTCGTGATCTTCGATGAGGCGCAGCGCGCGTGGAATCTGAAGCAGACCGCGAGTTTCATGCTGCGAAAGAAGCGAGTGGCTAGCAATACGTAACTGAACGAAGTACAA
>ERZ1370068.5497-contig-4520_pt1 | contig 95950 bp, 149 predicted proteins | sample MGYA00561227_ERZ1370068 | MGnify/ENA primary metagenome ERZ1370068 (study PRJEB38410, sample SAMEA6850437) | metagenome | study: Metagenomic assessment of the ecological functions of the soil: analysis of the soil microbiota associated with the...
TTGCGCAGCGGATGCACTCTTTCGCTGCTATGTGGATTGTTGATAGCCTGACCTGCTGATTCCGAGTGACCAAGACACTGCTAGAGACAATCTGAAGATCCCAACGACGCAGGAAAACTTACTGTTAAATCGCCGCCTTTGAACAGGTGGTGAGTGATTAAGAAACGCAGCTTGCCGAAAGTCATACCTGAGAATTTCACTCATGCAGGAAGGGTTTTGGCACTCCGCTCAAGGTAGTAGTGAAGACCGACAATCTGCGCCGCAATTCTGGCTGGTGGCTCGCCGGCTACCCTCGCTGAGATAAAGAAACGGTCTGGAAATATCATTCGAGTGAGCAGGCAGCTACACCTCGATGCACGCTGCTCGTTGCGTTGGCAGCGTATTGAAAATACAGGAGCAGCACGGATGTTGACCTTACCCTCCACTGGTTTGGCGCCTGGAGCTTGAGCGATTGTGGCGCAATTCAAAGCCTGGCTGAGGCAGGCCTTCAGTGTCGCCTGCTCGCAGTCGTCATTACTTGATCAATAGCACCGGGTTGTCTAAGCCTGACCCGACCATGACCTTTGGGCTGTTTCTCTTTGTCATCAACGCGCTGATGTTGCGCTCTTCGGCGGCGCTGTTTGTCTCCGGCTTTTGTGGTCCACGGTCTTCCTGCGTTGTTGGGCGCGGTCGTGCCGGCCTGTCCACCTGACTCTACGCGCTCTGGTCGCTGACTGACTGCCGTGCACCGATCTCCGAGCTGCTCACGAGACCTGCGGGCATGTGATGCGCCGCCAGACACCTCTCCCTCGCTGACGCACCCCAGAAGAGCTGAAAGCTTGAGGAATACCGTTACTGAGTCCGCTAAACTGACCAGAAATAACAAACCGTTATTATAGGCAGAACAGAAAAAGCGGTGCAGTGGAGGCAGGAGTGGCGGCGGGTACACCACTGGCCAGACTGGAATTGAACCGGGCGAGACGGGCTGGGTGACCAGAGGGTGAAGATCATTACTATGTCGTGGTGCATTGGGAGAACGGCGACCTTGTTTACACGTACAACTGAACTGGGTATGAGGACAGCGTAGAGGAGCAGGTGTGACGGTAACGGATGCTCCTCAACCATTCCACAAGACGTGGCCTTACGCACGCTGTAAAGGTTTCTCCTGAGCTGCTTGGTCTCTGAATTTCACCCTGCCCGGCGGAGAGATTCTCTTGTTCGTGGCCCTGACCCACGGGCACTCTTCCATGCTATGCTTCCGGTATGGCGTGAATGACCGGCCGGAAAACTGCGCACCTGTTACGTGCCCGGCTGCCCCCACCCCGAGCCTACCCGCAGAGAGCATTCAATCCCCAGTTGTGAGCAATGGTGAATTTCTGTTGCCTTTCAGCCTGGCAAGCGCCGGTGCTTAGGGGCGGCTTTGGCGTGGAAGGCTATAGTTACAGTAGCTTCTGAGAACCATGTTACAGAGCGCTCATGAGATCGGCATAAGGTCTTCATGGTGGAGGAAGAATAGATAGCTTATGGCTCCATCTTGATCTGGCGGCGTTTTCGGCTTGTTTTGAAAATGCTCGTCACCAGCGAGCATAGCTGGTCATGTAAGACCTCGCCGGGTTGGTGGCGTTTTTCAAAAAAGGTAGGGTGACGAAATGGCACGAGGAGCGTGGTGCCCTTTTTGATCCAGCTATCTGAAGTTTTCTCAGAAGAATTCGTTGGCCGTGCATCTCTCCGTCTTGGTTGATCGCCTTCGCATCATAGATGAATGAAGGATGTACGGATAAGAGACCGAGTAAGCACAGCGTAAAATCAAAACTCCCCCGTAAGGGAGGGAGATTTGACGCTAACGACACATGTTAACTGGCCCAGTGGGACGACGTTCGAACCTTTAGGGTAAAAGCGAGATCCGCGTAACTCCATTGATACTTCATCATATAGCGAAGAGCAAGAAACCTCGACTGGCACGTCCTCCACTGCAAGATCTTCTATTTCACGTCATGGACTCGTCAGAGCTTGAATGCCCGCCAGCTGAACATTGCGCTAGACAATTTTGTTTGGGACGGTTTCAGAGTACCAAAAACAAGCAGCGTAAAGCAAGGAGAGGAAGATTTTGCCGTTGAGAAGTAAACTCTGTGCATGTCCGAGAAATTCTGGGATTGATTCTCGTCCCTTTTTCGGCTGTTCACGAAAGTGAGGTGTCGATTTTGCATGGATTTTTGGGCGCGTCTCATGGGTGCGTTTTGGACTGTTTTTCAGCCGTTCGCCAAGATCGCCAGGGATGGAGTTGCACAACATCGCTTTTTACAACCTGGGTGTCCAGGGCCATGCTCTTCGGTTGCAAAAACAACGCAGACGCTGACTAAAAAGAGAGTGGTTCAGAGCGCCGCGGCGGCGCCCGTAGCGACGATGGCAGGAAGGAGGGAGAGATGTTTAGAGTGTTGTTTCTGCTGCTCTTGTCGTGCCTGTGGGTCCCAGCGGTCGTAGGCCCAAGATCCGGTCAAAGTAGATCCCGCAGCACTACAAGGTGGAGTTCGAAAATGCGCAGGTGCGAGTTGTTGCGCGTCACGTATGGCCCGCACGAGAAGTCCGTGATGCATGAGCATCCCGCAGGGGTGGTCGTGTTCCTGACGGAGCAACAGGGGAATTTACCTACCCTGACGCACCAAGACAGAAGAGTCTCAGCGGCAAGGCGGGGGAGACCAGGTGGGTTGCGGAGGAAGCACCTGCCAGTAGAGTAATTGAGTGATAAGCCGCTTGAGTTGGTAAGCCGGTGGAACTGTAGCGCCAAGCCCCGCCAGGGCGGCAAAAAGCGCTCTGCCACCCCCAGCCCCTACGGAGTTGTCGGCACTATTTTGTTGGATGTATACGGGCTTTGCTCTGTAAAAGACGGAGAGAGCTTGAAGATTTTTTTATTTTGTCGCCTTGGTTGCACAACATCCTTTTTGACAACCTGGGTATCCAGGAGCCACGGTCGCTCAAGCCAGCGCCGCTTGGCGCTGATGCAGCTACTTCTCTTGGTTCTTTTTCGTTGCTCGGCGCGCCGCACCAGGGCCGATAGCTGGCTTTAGGCAAGGGGGCGGCATCGCCAGTGAGCGTCGTGCGGCCGCCGCGCCATCAGAGCGCAAGGCAAGCGAAGCTCTCTGGCTGACACTTGTGGCGAAGGCGTAGGAGCCACTAGGCTCTTTGCCTCGCCTTCCTTTTGTATGTCGGAGGTCGGTAGCTCATCATAAAGCTCTGCGCAAATGCACGCGGGCAGAGCAAAAGAACACAAGCAGGAACTTACCTCTGGCCAGCTAAGGCAAAATCAAAAACCGGGGTCTCTACCCAGCTGCGTGGGCTTCCCAGTTTTTGATGAGCCGATCAATTTCCTGCAGCGTCTTCTCCTCCGTCCAAATCTCTCCGCAGACGGTACACACTTGAGCGGGAACATGCTGGAATAGATAGATGTTTGTCCCCCGTCGCTCCTCGTGGGTAATCGTAGCAGCGCGGAGCTCGCCGCCACACAGCGCAAATATTTTTTTTTTTGTGGGTGCAGATAGTTTTGCTCATGGTTCTCTTGTTCTCCGTGTGGGAGGCCTGTCGAGGCCTCCGCGTCCATGGATCCTCCCACTCTGCTGGGATCGAGCCAGTGGACAGTAATAATATAAAGGTAATCCTCCCGCCTATCGCCAGGCTGAGGCCACATGCGAGCGGCCGTTCTGGTTCAACCATTGCCATCATCAGTGCACTCTCGAGAAGTGGCTTTGACCAAAGGGGATGCGCTTTCCAGGATCTCCCCCTTCGTAAACAACGCGTGCAGGCCAGCTCCTGCGGGTGATCCCCGCTCTGCCACGCGCGACCGAGGGGCATGATCTCGCCACCGGATACGGTCGGCAACGCGCCGCCGCTCACGGATTTTCGCACACCAGCGCCATTAAAGGAAGCAAGGCTGCCAGCTAATAAGAGCCAACAGGTGAGCGTACAGCCCGGATGGTCTCCATGCTCGTATACTAATCCTTTTGATAGATTTCGTCGATCTCTTACTCGAGTGTTATCTATATCCATCTAGCCTGATCTCGTCGTTGCTTGGTTTGCCAAATCTTTTCGTGTTCTTTTTAACCGCTCTTCCCACTCCTCTCTGATCTTGTTCAGTTCCGTGGATCCGGATCGGGCTGCCGGTCCTGCCCACATGCCCTGCGCTCTTCTCCACACTCGCCGTCGATCCCGGGCTTTCTCCATGTTTTCCTTCTGGTTGTCACTCATTTTCCGTTTCGCGTTTTTATCATACCTCTTCCTCGGCAGCGGTCAATTTTGTATCGGACACCCATATGGTAACGTCACGGTCGATCAAAATTTATCGGAAGAGGTTGCAGAACATCCCTTTTTCTTTCCCTGGGTGCGCGGGTTGGCTATGCCTCCTGGGGGAATATCTGCTAATGCAGTACCAGCTTTTGGCACCTGCTCTAGTGCAGGCGCACGGGATGAAGGAGGAACCCATGAGTGAAAATGCTTCCCCAACCGCTCGACATGCACTCTTGTAGTTCCGTCCGGGCGCTCGACACCCCTGATTCGCGCCCATGTGGAGGAGGCCGAACGCAACCGTCGCCTGTCGCCACCAGTCGGTGGCGGCGTTAAAGGAAGCCGAGCTGTTTCGCATGTATGTCCCAGAAACGCTGGGCGGGCTCGAAGTTCCTCCGCAGGTCTTGTACCGGGTGGTCGAGGGAAATCGCCCGCATCGACGGGTCCACCGGCTGGTGCACCTTTATCCGGGGCGGTCTGCTTGCCTGTTTGGCGGATTTCTGCCCGACGCCGTGGCGGAACACATGTTTGGCGCAGATCCCGGAGGTCATTCTACGGCGGCGCCGTCTTCCCGCCAGGCGTCGCGAAAGTGTGCGACGGCGGTTATCGGGTGAGCGGTCGCTGGCCCTATGCCGGTGGGTGTTATGATTGCTCGTGGCTGGCTGGGGCCGCTTTGTGCTCGACAACGGCGAGCGGCGGCTCGTCGGCGGGCTGCCGGAAATGCGCCTTGTCTATGTCGCCGCGCAGCCAAGCCACAATTGTTGAGGACAGCTGGCAAGTCAGCGGCTTAGCCGGGACGGGCAGCAACGACTTCATCGCTTGAAGAGGTGTTCGTGCCGGAGAACCATTCTCATATCCTCGGTCCGGGAAGGCCCCGGGCAAACATTATCAAGAGCCCCTTGTATACGACGTACCCGTTCATCAGCGCCTTCTGCTTTTCCCATGGGTGCTGTAGCGCTGGGCATCGCTCAGGGAGCGATCGACGCCGTCATGGCGCTTGCCCAGACTAAGAAACCGGCCGGCCAAACGGACACGTTACGCGACCGGGCGGTGTTCCCACTTTCAACTGCGCCGACGCCGTGGCGCTGGTAGAGTCGGCGCGCGCCTGGCTGTATGCTTCGGTCGAGCAGGCCTGGGCCGTGGCGCACACTCGGAGGCCGGCGACACGCGAGGAGCGCGGGCGTCTCGTCCTCGCCGCCGCCAATGCCACGCGGAGTGCGGGCGCGGCGACGGACCTCGCGTATACCGCCGCCGGAGGGGTACGGCAAATTATCTGACGAGTCCTTTGCAACGCTCTTTGCGAGATATTCATGCCCTGCTGCAACATGTCGCCAACTCTCCCCAACAATGGGAGCGAGGCGGACGACCTGTTGCTCGGGCTTGATCCGTTATTACCCTTGCCGCTCTGTGAGCGGGCATCCGAGAGAGAACAAGCAGTGGCGCCTACGGGGCTTGCGTCACAACGATCCCTTTTACGCAACCTGTAAGTGTGGAGAGACCTCCACTTCGGCGCTCTCTCCTCTCCGGTGTTGCGTGAGACTAGGGAGGGGGTAGGGTTTGTGGGCGCGGTAGCCGGCCCGAGACCACGGGGGCGGACTCCTGGCCGGGGTCGCTTCGCGACCAACCTCCCGCAAAGCTTTCTCATCTCGCCGTGAATAGTCTCAATCCCCTGACCCTGATGTTTTGGTCTCCGCTGGGGGCGGCCATTCTCTGCGGCACCCTTATCGGGCTCGAGCGGCAGCCACGCGGCAAAGTCGCGTTTCGGCATCCGCACCAGGTATCCTCGTCTGTGTCGCCACCGAGATGCCCTGTGCGTTTGGGGGCAATCTGGGGGCGACACACCGCGGACCGACCCGCGTGATGGGGCCAGGTTGCTTACCGTGGTGGGGTTCCTCCGGGGCGGGGGTAATTCTGACGCGCGAAGAGAGTCGTCACGGGGGTGACGACGGCGGCCGTGATCTGGGTGCTGGCGGCGATTGGCGCTACCATCGGACTGGGGCAGTTCGCCGCTGCGGTGGCGCCCGCGGTCGTGACCATCGCAGATCCTCGTGGGAGTTGAACTGCTTGAGGCACGCTTGGGCTGGCTACGTAGGGGCAGCACGCTGCGCGTTCAGACGAGCAGTCCTGAGTGGTGGGAGCGGTCTTCAGGTGAGTTTGTGGGGCAGAAGTTACCCGAAGGCGCTGGCAAGAGTGAGGGGCCAGATTGTCCGGGAACTGCTTGTCGCACCATGACAGCAGATGTCACGCTCGAAATAACTGTTTTGAGCTGGTTCGGGCGCAAGTCGCCCATGGGCTTGGCTGAACTCTTCGGGCGCTGTTTGGCGGGTGGGTTTAGTAACAAGATGCGAAGTGCTCTCTAGATTTTAGCCAGAAGCGGTCGTGCATGAATCGGCGGCTAAGGGATAGTCAATCGTATGTGGTCAGGCGCAGTGCTTGATACTCATCCAGGCCTCCTCTGCTGCGTGTAGCAGCAGTAGGGTGGCAGAAGCAATAAATCCTACCCCAAGGAGAAACCTGATGAACTTCTGCAGCAACATAAACACTATTGAATGTGGATCGATCTGCATGCACGCGCCATGTACGTTTGTATCCTGGATCAAAGTGGCACGATTCTGCATATGAATCTGCCCACCACGCCCGAGGCATTTTTGCGCATCTCCCGCACACCCGGTCGTGAGGAATTTGGTCGTGGCGGTGGAGGCATCTTCACCTGGTAGTAGCTGGCGGGACCGCAGCGGGAAGGGAGTGCCTTTGTTCCCGCGAATCACGCCTCTCTGGCGAAGGCGATCTCACGGCGGCAAAGCCAAGAACGACAAAAACGGGATGCGGCTGACGTGCAGTGTTGCTCCGCGGCGGATGTTGCCCCGGGGCGTATGGGTGTCCCGCCGAGATGCGGGCGAACCTGAGACTTGCTCTCCACGGGCACCAGTGTGTCATCCTTCGGTGCGTGGCGCGCCGAACTCCTTAGCCCGAAGCATCCACAATGCCACTGGTCAGTGGCAATGCCACACGAGATCGGCGAGAAGCTGGCGGACAAAGCGGAACTTCCGCAAAGGGGCGTGATCGAGGAGCTTTCGGATCCGAGTGTTGCGCAAGACGATCGAAGTCGATGTGCCCCCATCGACTGGTCGCCACGACCAGTTGCTCGGGCGGCGTGGAACTCTGGATTGCGGCAGCCTGATGGCTGGAAAACGCCTGCGACGTGCAAGACGTTCTCTCAGCTACCAGCCCAATCGGTCTCGGGGATTGGCCAGATTCTGGCTCCGGGTCATTCTCTACGAGATTCAGTGACATCACCTTCCGCTTTCCACGGGTGCAAGAATTTTCTGTCTTCCTCACTTCTGCCGCGTTTTTAGTGAAGTGCGCCAGAGAGTCGAACCACGGCAAACGGCTGGGCACGTCGGGTGAACAGTTTCTTGAGGGTCTCAAAACGTCCGTCGGCGGCGAATCTGTGATCCATCTGGCGCAGCGACGCAGCTGGTCTCGATGCCGGCGAAAAGAGGGTAGGGGCAGGTGGGCTTCCGCACTGCGTCCAACCCCAGCATCTTTCTCTGTAGCACTTCGCGCTGCCCAGCCTGTCTGAAGAACTGGAAGTAGCTCTTGAGCAGTTCCAGCACGGCAGATAGGCGGAGGCTTTGCCGTGTAGGAGACCGACAAGCGTCAGTAGCACGAGGCAGCCAGAGCTTGGGAGGTGAGTTTTGAATCCGATAGAACAGGCGCGATTTCCCCCAACGCCCGGCTCACCCATCACCCCCACGATCTGGCCCCGTCTGGCGCGGCTTTGGCATGCTCGGGCGCTCCGCTGCAGCTTGCTCCAGTTCAGCTCATCAGGGGAAAAATCCGGCCAAAGCGGGTTCAGCCTCTTGCGCCGTGCGGGCCACCTGCAGGCGAGTGTCGGAGGGGCCTGCAAGTGCCTGAAGTGACTTCTGCAGGACGCTGGAGCGGCTCCTCCACCCCTTTGACTCTGGGGCCCTGGCCTTGAGGTTCTTGAACTCGAAAGTAGCCGTCCGTGAGCGTGTGGGCTGCTGGTTCCGTCACATGCACCGGAAGCTGGGCGGCTTACACTGTTCCATCCGCGCCGCCAAGGTTGGTGGAATGGCCCACCGGCACGTAGTCGGCATGCAAGTCGTCTTTGCGGATCGAGCGCAGCAACCACTTCGCCCGGTGTTGATCCCACGCGCATCAGCAAGGGCGGATAGCCTTTCGTGCCGTAGCGTATCAGCATAGCGGCGCATCGCCTCTTGCATGCGCAACGCGGCATACAGCGCCCGCTGGGGGTGGTCTTCATGGGCCAGGGGCGCACCGGAACAAGGCAAAGGTGCGACATCACCCGCGTTGTCAGCCGCTGGTAGCTCCTTTGCATGGCTGATGCACGGCGTCCATCATGAGCTGCAGCGCGGGGTCGATGAGGACCGGTGCTTCTTCCGGTCGAGGCCTCGATCAGCGCCGTGGTTTTGAGACTGGCAAAGAGCGCGGTGGATCGGTTCTGCGCTCTCGCCGTCCGTAACCCGCGCCCAGCGCCAGCATGTTCGAACGGATGCCAGCCGTGATATGCGAGGCGTATAGTTGGCGGAGAGGCCAGGTAGTGGGCGGGCGAAGACGCCCCGCGCGCTTCGCTTGGTGCCGACGAAGCCGCTGTCTCCTGACCACACCGCAGATCTGTATGCCCTTGTTCACCGCCACTTCGATATCGACTGTCTGAACTGGATCGGAAAGCGTTCCTCGTCCAGGGCGAATTATGCCGCTTAACATCCGTAGGACAGCCGGCCTTGCTGCTGCGAAATAACTCCACTGAACCACTGATTCGGATGAGATCTTACGACTACCCTCGGATAACCCGCTCACCCGCCAACAACGCCTTCGCCTCTTGCAAATCTTTCGTGTCAAACCCTTCGGTGAACCAGCCGTAAATCTCGGATAACAGTGGCGTGCGCTTTTCGTGCCGCTTCTTGCCCCAAGCTGTTGCCACAGCCGGCTCAGGCTCATCACCGCACGTAGCTCCAGCGACTTCGCCTCTGGCGGCGCGCAACTCAATGGCTTAAGAAAACACGCTTCGGCTCGGGTGCGAGGCTCCAGACTCGGCTCTCCGGAGTGCAGCGCCAGCTCCTTTCAGCCGATAGAGCTCCGCCCCGTAGTACTGCTCCCCGGTTTTGTTTACCTGAGCTAACGCCTCTGGAAGCCAGCACGGCAGAGCCTTTCTTCGGTCTGGCCCACTTTCCTGTACCGCCTGACAGCAGGTCGTGTCCTCGTCCGTCCTAATTCCGACCCAATGCTGGGCGAGTCGTCGCGCCGTTAAGTATTTAGGGTATCCCCTTCCTCTAGCCCCAATTCGGCCAGCGCCCAGCCTTGTAGAACTCTGCTGTGCACCGCAACCGACTCGGCGAACCGCGTTCTGTGCAAGATGGCGATAGTTTGGTCCGCTCGGCGCTGGTTCATCACCATTCCCGGCGGAACCCAGGGAGCCGTGATTCTCGGAAAAGGCACCAGCCCAACCATCAGGAGAAAGCGTAAATCTCCTTGAGTTGCAGCGGAGCGCCTGCTCACTTTTCTCCAGAGCTTATCCGATAATGAATCCACACGCCACGCGCGCGATACGAGAGACAGAAGGCCTCATGCCTTCCGAAGACGCGCGTGGATACGCAGTTGCGTGAGAGTCGCATCGAACCACCTGATACAAAGCGATCCCGAGCTTCGGCTATCTCCCTAACCAGAAGAGAGTGCTACCAGCGCAAGATAAGGCCCAAAGAGGAGAAAAGGGGGACCTGCTTGAGCTAACTGAGCTTTGCTCCGCTAACTCACGTTATCAAATTCTGCTCGCGCCAAATGAAATGACCAAAGGCCAATCAGCGCCTGAAGAGCAGAGACATCTCCTTCACCTGCTGGCACAGGGTTCTGGCTCGCATAGGCAGATGCAGCCCCTGACGCCCCACAGCCTTGCAAGCGATAAGGTCTGCATTAAGGTTTATCTGCAGTCAGCTCCTGCTGGCTGCGTTCGGGAGGTTGTAGTCGGACCTGAAGCAAATCCAGTCCTTTCGTGAGATGCGTTGATCGCTTGATTAGCCGAGCGTTCGGTGGCTCTCTCTGGCCCGCCTGCTGCCAATAGGGAATGGCTTGTGCGATGAGACCCGCCTCGGTGTAGTGATGGGCCAGCAGTTCCGGTTGAGTCTCTGTCGTCTCGGGAAATCGCTCCTCCAATACCTGGGCAATCTGCTGGTGATAGCTGCTGCCGTGTGCTCTTGAGCAACGACTGATAGGCGGTATCCTGAATCAGGGCATGCTTGAAGAGATAAGTGCGCCTGTGGCGGCAAGCCCCGCTGATACAGCAGCTCCGCCTCCACTAACTGCCGCAGCCCTTGCTGCAAGGCTGCCTCCTCTCAAGGGCGAGACGGCGTGGAGCAGCTCATAGCGAGAACTCCCGCCCCAGCGTCGCTCCCAGCTGCGCCACTCTCTCGGACGGTGGCCAGCCGATCTAAGCCGCGCCATCAGCGAGTCCTGTAAGGTGGCGGGAATCGCTAGCGGGCGGCAGAGGGACCGGTCAACTCATAGCGACTCATCTGCCTCGCTGAGTAAGCCCGGACTCCAGCACCATCTTGGTCAACTCTTCGACAAACAGCGGCACCCCATCGGTCTTGGCCACGATCTGCTGCAGCACCTCCGCGGGCAGAGCTTTTGCCGCCCGTGACTTGCTCGACCATCGCCTCGACCTGCGAGCCGGCCTAAGCGGCTGAGCGTGAGCTGGCGTGAGGTAGCGAGCGCGGCCGCCAGGGCGGCGTGAAGTCGGGGCGAAAGGTCAGCAGGGCCAGCAGCCGGGTGGTGGGCACCTGATCGAGGAAGAGCGTAGAGCACCTCCAGCGTGGAGGGATCGGCCCAGTGCAGATCTTCCCAGGCACAGTACACGGCGCGCCTTCTCGGCTTCCTCTACGATCCACGCCACCAAGCGCTTCCTGGGTCTTCTGCTTCTGTTTCTGGGGACTCAGCGTCAGAGGTGGAGTACCCCTCCGGATGAGGCAGCGAGAGCAGGGCAGCCAACAGCGGGCAGGGTATCGGCCTGGGGGAAGCGATACGCGGCCAGCGTCTGCTGGAGTTTCGCCAGCTTGGCGTGCAGGCGTATCCTCGCGTGCAAACTGCAAGAGCCGCTGCAGGTGCTCGATGATGGGATAGAAGGCACTGTTCTGGTGATAGGGCGAGCAGCGAAACTCGATGCGGGTGGCTCCCTCGGCGCTGACCTGCTCTTTGAGCGTCTTGCACCAGGCGCGATTTGCCAATGCCCGGCTCGCCACTGAGCAGCACGACCTGACCCGCGCCCTGCTTTTGGCTTGCTCCCAGCGCTCGTCGCAACAGCCCGAGTTCCTCGCTCTCGGCCCACCAGCGGCGTCAAGCCTTTCCTGACCGCCACCTCAAAGCGGCTCTGCGCCTCACTCTCCCGCACGCACCCGGTACACCGTCAGCGGCGTCGAGACGCCCTTCAGCGTCTGCGGTCCCACGGTCCTGACACTCGAACAAGCCTCTGCACCAGCCGATGCGGTGGCCTCGCTGATCGACCACCGTATCGGGCTCGGCCATGCCCTTGCAGCCGCGCGGCGATGTTGGGCGTCTCGCCCAACGGCCAGGATGCTCGCGCTTGTCGCTGCTGCCGATTTCGCCGATCACCACTAAGCCCGTGTGAATGCCGATGCGCACCTGCAAGGGCAGTCGCTGCGACCCTGACGGTCTGTTGTACCGCGGATGTGAGCTCTGGCAGGGCAGCCACAATCTCCAGCCCGGCCCGCACGGCACGCTGGGCATCATCTTCATGGGCATGCGGGATAGCCAAAGTAGACTAGCAAGCCATCGCCCGAGATAGCTGGGCGAGATATCCCTCAAAGCGCCGGATCTGACTGCTGCACAGGTCTGCTGATAGGCGCGGACTCACCTCGCGCGAGCTCTTCAGGGATCAAGTTGTTCCGCCAGCGGGCGTGGAGCCTACCAGGTCACAGAACATCACCGTGAGCTGGCGGCGCTCGGCTTCCGGAGGATGGGCGGGTCTGCAACGGTTGCTGGAGCAGAAGCCGCGAGGACGCTCAGCATTGCCGTGTACTGGGCGTGCCGGTCTCGCTTGCGTCTCCTTCGCAGACTAGAGAGGTCCGTCTTCGTCGGCCGCTACCGCTTCGCGCCACGAGTTCTTCGCGCAGAATTTGGTCTTGGGCCAGATTGCTCATAACCCAGCAAGCTCCGGCAGGAGCTCGTGACCGCTTCTCCACGCTGCAATGCAAAGCTTGGACCCCTTCAATGATTCATCGAAGTCGTCATGGCTTGTCGCTCTTGCGCCTCTTTACTCCATTCGGCGCTCGGCAAGGAAAACGCCTGAGTTCCTTAGCCACTCAGGCCGCAAGCCTCTGCTGCCGGTGGCTCGCTGTCCGCTGCCGCTATCATACGTTATACTGCGCACCAGCGTACACGGCAGGCAGCAACTCCGCTCCCTTGAGTCGTCGAAATGTCGATTCGGCCACCTGCGAACAGCTTCCAGATCAACGCCGTCGCATTCTCCACTTTCTTGAAGCGCTTGGCCGCCGTAGTCCGCAGCCGCACTGTGGCAAAGGGCGACTCGACGACGTTGGTCGTGCGCAAGCGCGGCCAGTGCTCGCGGGGAAACTGGTAGAAGGTCACCAGCCGTTCCCAATCATCGGCCAGCCGTTCCACTGCCTTGGGTGCCAACTTCTGATAACGAGTGGTGAACTGCGCACGCAGCGCTTCGCATGCGGCCTGCGTCTCAGCATAGGGCATGGCACACAGCAGAGTACGCGGCCTCAGCCTGATGTTTCTTGGGCAGTGCATCAAGGACGTTGGTAATGCTGATGGTTCCAGCACCGTTGTTCGGCCAGCGTCGGATATTGCTCACCCAATGCTGCCCATAGTCCCAGATGCGCCATCGGCAATCGTGCACCGCCAGGGCTTGAGGCCCGCGCTTACGCAGGTCTCGCAACATCATCCCCCAGGACTCCTTGGACTCCCGCTGGCCGCTCTCCACGGCTAAGACGACTTTCTGGCCATTGGTCAGGGCACTCCAATCATCACCAGGAGTGCCGCTTTGGTATCCTCCAGTCCAGCTTTCACATACAGCCCATCGGCCCAGAGGTAGACCACTTCCAGGTCATCGAGCCGCCGCTGCTTCCACGTCTCATACTCTAACTGCCACTGGGTCTTCAGCCGCAGCAGCGAGGCTGGAGACAACGGCGCACCGTCTCCCAAGAGCCCACGTAACGCTAACTCAAAAGTCGCCCAAGGCTAACCCGTGGAGATAGAGTTGGGGCAGCAGCTCGCCCACCTCCTTGGTCTGTCGCTTGAACAGCGGCAACACGCGACTGACAAAGCGCTCGTTCAGGTCGCGGACGCGTGGCCGGCGCACGGTGATGGTCCCACTGGTCAGCGTCAGCCGTCGGGGCTTGCCATAGCCATTCCGATACCCAGGAGTCGCATCGACCGCTTCTCGCCGCGCCGACTTCGTTCGTCCCAATAACTCCGTGACTTCTTCTTCGAGCAGAGCTTGGATGAACTGCTGGACATGCTCACGGACAAAGTCTTCTAACCGCTCCCACGTGCTGCTGGCCTTTGGCTCTGGTGTGGTCGGCTTCGCTTTCTCCATGACGTGTCCTCCTTCTCTCCTCAGGCTTTGAGCCTGGTGGGTTAGGTCACCCGAGAGGATACGCCGCCTGACTTTGCGTTTGGTGGGTAAGAGAGACACATTGTTGTGTCCCCCTCCCGCAGAACCGTGCGAGCTTCTGCGAAGCATACGGCCTGCACCTCACAATACCTCACTAGTGCAGAGGTTCTTTCCCCGTCGCGGCCTTTCGGTCCTGCCCGTGATGTAGCTGCTGGTGACAATACAGGTGGACGAGAGCAAAGGTTGTCGTAGCAATTCTTCCCTGGTGCCGGGGTTCTCGGCGGTGGACATGAAGCTCTTCATCGGTGAAGAGCGCGGCCCTGCACCCCAGGCACCGCCTCAGCTGGCGGCCGGCGAGCTTCTGAGACTCGGGTAGAAGCCGACTTTGCTTTCTCCCCGCCTCTCCCCGTACTCCTGCAGCCGGTCATTGGGATGCCCCGCTCGACTAAGGCATGGTGCGTGCGCCGGAACCAGGCGAACTTCAGGAGATAGGCACCCGAGCGTTTGTCGCCAAACACCCACGTGCCCTTCGCGTGCGGTTCAACCGGCCCCAGTATCGGGTTTTACGCCAACACGTCGCAGTTTCGGGGTGGGTCCGCTCGTGTAACGGAGCGCGCGATGGAACATCCACGTGTCCAACCAGCCGTGAAACGTACCGCCGGCTGCCACGATCCGGAAGTACTGGCCCAGCCCCGAATGGGTTGAGCAATACTGAGAACTGCCCCCACCTCTGACCCCAGAATGACGCGCGCGCAAGGCATGGCCATTGTAGTCGATGAATTCGGGGGCACCGAAGGCATCGTCACCATCTCCGATATTATCGAAGACATTCTAAGCGACGCCGCTCCGCTTGGTGACACCGATCTCGATATCGAACCATTGGCGGAAGGTCGTTACCTCGTGAATGGCAGAGCACGCCTCGATGATTTGAGCGAGCGATTGGGGTTCGATTTCGATGCATCCGGCATCGACACCATCGGTGGCTACGTCTTCAACCAGCTGGGCCGTGTTCCCGAAGTCGGCACGGAATTGAAACTCCCGCTTGAAAATCACCGTCCGCCGCGTCAGTCGCCGGCGAATCGAAGAATTGCTTCTCGAGAAAACGGTGTGCACGGAGTGTGACAGCGATAACGGAGAGCTCCCATGATCTGGCTCCTGGTCGCACTCTGCTGGATCATTTCCTTTCTCTTTGCCGGAATCGAAGCGGGGTTGCTCGCGCTCGATCCGGTCCGGATTGCGGCATCGCGCCAAGAGCGGCGATCGGGGGCACGCCGATTACAAGAAATGCTCAAGGAGCCCGACCGATTGCTCATCACCGTCCTGCTTGTAACCAATGCCGCGGATATCACTGCCCTCATCATTCTGACACACGAACTCGTCCTGCGTTTGGGCTGGCGTCGGCTACCCAATTGCCGTTGCCATCGCGCTGCCGGTTTATCTTTCCTCCTCTCGGCGTTCTGCCGAAGTCGTTGTTCCGCCGTTTCCCATTGCGCGCGGTGGTGAGGCTTTCCGGTTTGCTCGAGCTGACGACAAAGTTGTTGTGGCCGTTGCACGCCATCGGCGCATTCATCGAGCGTTCCATTTTCGCGCGCGCCAAAAATCCGCCGCGTCTTTCGCCGGACGCGAAGAGTTAAAAATGATTGCCGTTCAAAGCGAAGAAAGCGGTGCACTCAGTTCGACCGAACGCGCGATGATTCATAACGTCGTCGATTTCACTGCAGTCAAAGTGCGGGATGTGATGGTGCCGCTCGAAAAAACTGTGTCGTTTCACCCGGATGATTCGCCAAGAGACGTTTTGCAGACGAGCGAGAAATCCGGCATCGATCGATTTCCCATTTTCGCCGACAACGCGGAACCTCTCGGTCTGATCAACGTTTACGACATTCTTTTCGACACTGAATCGTCGCGTCCGCTGCGCCACTACATGCGCCGAATCATTACCGCTTCGGAAAACGAATCCGCTTATCGTGTAGTCCGGCGCCTCCGGGCGCGCGGATCGGCCTCGCTGCAGTAGTCGATAGCCGCCAAAAATCCACCGGCATCGTCGCGTTAGAAGATCTCGTCCGACAACTTGTGCAGGGCTAAGCGATTTACTGTAGTGGCGGGCGTGTCGGCGAGCTTCTGCTCGTCTTGGACGCGCGGAAGCGCGTCCCCAATACGCCACATTAAGAAAGCTCTGTGGAACGATATTGGCAGGGACATCCATACACAGCCTGGGACCGCGAAAGCCGATGGTTATCCGCGTCATCGGCGAATCGTGGTTATTCCGTCTCTTCCAAAACTGAGCAGCGACGATGAGGAGACGTGGGTGAATGCTTGCGGGAAATTTCCCAGTAATCGTTTATCGCGCGGATCGTATTCTTCCGACAGCAAACCAAGATCGTTTTGCAACGTGAGCAGGCGTTCGAAAGTTCGTGCGCTTCTTCTTTGCGCCCAGAGCAAATTCAGACAAATGGCGAGCCAGAACGAGCACGGCAAGAACACGCCTTCGTCTCCGGGCAAACCATCCACATTTTCTCCTCCGGTCGGTAACGCAGCACGAAACCTTGCACCAGCAGATCCCGCTCGATCGCAGCGACGGTATTGCGCACACGCTCGTCTTCGATCGGGAGAAACCCGACCATCGGCATCATCAGCAGACTGGCGTCGAGCGCGTCGCTCCCGTAGTACTGGGTAAACGCTTTCACTTTCGGGTTGTAACCGCGCTCGCAGACTTCCCGATGGATTTGCTCGCGGACTTTCTTCCAGCGCTCGAGCTCGCCGTCCGCAGGTAGGCCAGCCTCTTCGATCAATTGCACCCCCGATGGAACGCCAACCACGCCATCATTTTCGAATGGGTGAAATTTTGCGACCGCCCCGCACTTCCCAGATTCCTTCGTCCGGCTCCTGCCAATGCGATTCGAGAAATTTCATCAGCGCTCTTTGCATCGCCCAATCCGTCTCCTCGATTTTGATGCCGGCCTGTTGCGCGTGATACATCGAACTCATCACTTCTCCATAAACGTCCAGCTGAAATTGATTCGAGGCCGCGTTGCCGACTCGCACCGGCCGAGAATTTTCGTAGCCGGCCAGCCATTCGATTTCGAACTCCGGCAAGCGCCGTTCGCCATGCATGCCGTAGAGAATTTGCATCTGCGCCGGGCTTCCCGCGATCGCGCGCAAGAGCCAGCCTCGCCACGAACGCGCTTCTTCGACAAAACCTGCACGCGTCAGTGCGAAAGCGTGAAGGTCGCATCGCGCAGCCAGCAGTAAGCGATAATCCCAGTTGCGCACGCCGCCGATTTTTCCGGCAACGAAGTCGTCGCCGCCGCGACGATTCCGCCGGTGGGCGCATAGGTCAGGCCTTTGAGCGTGACGAGCGACCGCACGACAGCGTCGTTCCATTTGCCGCCATGCTCGCAGCATCCGGCCCAGTCTCTCCAATATTTCTCGGTGTCGCGCAGGGCGTGCTCGGGATGGATGGCGCGCGGCGGATTCTCATGCGACTGATACCAGGTCAAGACGAACGGCACTCTTTCGCCTTTCGCGACTTCGAATTCCGCCACCGTCGTTAAATCTTCGCCGCGTGTTTCGATCGGCGTGCGCAAGACCAGCGCGTTCGGGCCGCGATCGCTTCCAGTCCATCACCGCATTTCCGCACCCAGGGCACGACATCGCCGTAATCGAAGCGAATGATTAGTTCCATGCGCAGCGCGACTTTGCCGCGCACGCCCTCAACGATGCGCACGATGTCTGGATTAGTTCCGCGCGGGGGCATGAAATCAATCAACCGCACTGCGCCATCTTTGGTCTCGAATGTGGTTTCGAGAATTAAGGTGTGACCGCGATATCTTCGCGTCACTTCTGCCGATTGATCAGCCGGCCCGATCAACCAGCGGCCATTCTTGGGTTCGCCAAGTAACGCGGCAAAACAGGCTGCGGAATCAAATCGCGGAAAGCACAGCCAATCAACCGACCCATTGCGACCGACCAGCGCCGCCGTCTGCGTATCGCTAAGAAATCCGTAATCTTCGATCTTCATTCATTCTCGGTCATCCCGAGCGAAGTCGAGGAATCCCGCGCTGCACAAGCTTTACAGGTAATGCGCGTGGACTGTCGCTCGACCGTGCTCGATCACTGACACGCTTATTCGCATTCCGATCCGATTACGACTCCGCCAAACGCCCAATCCCATCGCTCGTTAATCGAAACACCCGCCAGTCATCCAACGAACCCGCGCCTAGCTTGTTATAAAATTGAATCGCCGGCTCGTTCCAGGTCAGGACCGCCCATTCCATTCGCCCGCAATTGTGATCGCGCGCGATCTTTGCCAGATGCACCAGCAAAGCGCGACCGTAACCGCGACCGCGCATCTCCGGTTTCACAAACAAATCTTCCAGGTAAAGACCGGGGCGACCAAGCCAGGTGGAGAAATTAAAAAATAAATCGGCGAACCCAACGGGTTCGGTATTTTCAAATGCGATCACCACTTTCGCCGCCGGCTCCGCGCCGAAAGCACTTCATGCAAACCTTTCTCGGTTGCGACTACGTCATTGGGCGCGCGCTCGTAGGTCGCGAGATCGCGAATCAACTGCAAAATGATTGGGATGTCCGCGACGGTAGCGTCACGAATCTTAAAATTTCTGGTCATTTGTAGACAGTATGCTATGTAAAAGGCAGCGACTTCCAAACTGCGGTGTCTTTTCAGTGTGCTCGTGCTGCGTAATCGGCGTCTCCCTCCAAAAATGTGCAGCAGTTCGCGTCTTGACAAAGCGAGCAAGCGAAGTCAATCGAGATGCGGTGTCGTTGCCCTTGAACCGAAACCTATTTTCGCTCCCCGCGCGACTCTTGCTGGCCGTGATCGCGTCACTCTGGGGCATGATTGCCATGCCGTCGCGCGGGCAAGAATTGCCGTCACTCATCAACGTGGTTGATTATTCCAAGTTGATTCCGCTCCTGCCCGACGCTGCCGCAGGCTGGACGGCCGATAAACCGGAAGGCTCAACCACCGACGTCGGTGGATTCAAATTAACTAATGTCCATCGCGATTATCGCAAAGGCGAAGGCGACAAGGTGCCGACTACTGCGATCAGCATTCTAGATTCCGCGGCCAACCCTGATTACGTGGAAGCAACTACGGCAGCATGGAATTTCAGCACGACATCGACGGAAGGCTATTCCAAAGCCGTCACGGTCGATGGCAATCCCGGCTTCGAGACCTTCGAGAACGAAGGCAAACACGGCACGCTTTGGATCATGGTGGCGAAGCGTTATTTTCTACAAATCGAAACGCAACAGCAGGAGCCCGCCGCGCTCCAGGAGTGGGCCAAGCGTGTTGATGTAAAGAAGCTCGCCGCCATCAAGTGACGGTGAGTAAGCGCGCAGCGAATCAGTGACTAGTGATAGGATTTGAAGCGCGTGAATTTCCACCAATCACTGATCACTCATCACTTCTCCGCTCCTTCCCCGCCATCGGCACGAAACGGACTGGCAACACAGCGCTCTGCTCTAGTCGCCCATCTTTCTTTTCCAGGAGATAAAGCTCCTGCGCGAACTTTGCCCCGACTGGAATAATCATGCGGCCGCCTTCTTTCAGTTGATCGACCAATGGCTGCGGCACGCGCTCGGGCGCACAGGTTACGATGATGGAATCGAACGGCGCATGCTCCGGCCAGCCCTTGTAACCGTCGCCGGCTTTCACGTGCACGTTTTTGCAACCGAGACGTTGTAATGTCGCTTCGGCATTTTTGTCAGCGGCTCGATAATTTCGATCGAGTAAACCTCGGCGACCAGCTCCGCCAGAATTGCCGCTTGATAACCAGAACCCGTGCCGATCTCCAGAACGCGATGAGTCGGCTGCAGCCGCAATTCCTCGGTCATGAATGCGACGATGAAGGGCTGCGAAATGGTTTGATCGTAACCGATCGGCAGCGGTCGATCCGTGTAACTCTCCGCCCGAAATTCTGCCGGCACGAATTCCTCCCGCGGCACTTGCGCATCGCCGCCAGCACTCGCTCCTCCACCACGCCGCGCATCACGATTTGCTCCTTCACCATACGCTCACGCTGCGCCGGGAAGTCAGCAACTTGTGTCTCTGCGCGCCCGCAACTCGCGCAGAGCAATGCAGACGCAAGTAACAAGAATCGCATCCTCAACAATAATACGCGGCGTGATCGTGAAAAGACGCTACTTCTCACGCGGCGTTCGCGTCCGTTTCTCCGGGGAGCGCAGGCAGCTTGCCTGCAACCGTCGGCAGCTTGCCGACGGGATTTTGTGCTCGGCAAGCTGCCGAGCACTGCGGGCTAACAGCCCGCGCTCCCCCAGAACGCACGCGTCCCGCAGAGCGAAAGAACAAAGCGAAATTCTCCGTGTCCTTCGTGTTCTTCGTGGTTAATTTCACCGCCCAATAGGATGCAAGACGAACGCAAAACTCCCGAGATGCGCGCGCAGATGACGGACATCGAGCGTCTTCGTCATTCGACTGCGCACGTCCTGGCGACGGCCATTCTGAAAATCTGGCCGGAAGCGCAGTTCGCAGCCGGGCCGCCAGTCGATAACGGCTTTTATTATGATGTCGATCTTCCGCACCGGATTTCGCCGGACGATTTCGAGAAGATCGAGGCGGAGATGAAGAAGGAAATCAAAGCGAACCATCCGTTCGAACGGATGGAAGTTTCGCGCGATGAAGCGCTCGACCTTGGCAAGAAAGGTCGACTCGCGGCGTTAAATGAGCGGAACGCTCCGAGCAAGTTCAAGCTCGATATCATCGAAAACATTCCGCCGGGCGAAACGATCTCGCTCTATCGCAACGGCGACTTCATCGATCTCTGCGCCGGGCCGCACGTCATGCGCACCGGAAACATCGGCGCGTTCAAGCTCACCAGCGTCGCCAGCGCTTACTACAAAGGCGACGAAAAGAATCCGCAGCTCCAGCGCATCTACGGCACCGCCTTCAAGACCAAGAAGGAACTCGACGACTACTTCGCGATGCTCGAGGAAGCGAAGAAGCGCGACCATCGCAAGCTCGGCAAAGAGCTGGAGATTTTCGTCATCGACGACGACGTCGGTCCCGGCTTGCCGATGTGGCTTGCCGCGCGGCGCCGCGATCATCGAAGAACTGGAGAAGCTCGCGAAGGAAACGGAATTCGCCGCGGGTTATCAACGCGTGCGTACGCCGCACATCGCGCGCGAGCAGCTCTATACAAAAAGCGGTCACCTTCCTACTACGCCGAATCGATGTTTCCGCCGATGCAGGTCGACTGAAGGCGACGACGAACGAAGAACGGATAACAACCGAGTTGAGTCGTTTAGGCAACAATCGCAAGTTCGAAGACAGCGGACATGCTCGCGCTGAAATCGGACCGGGATCTGTTAAAGCCGACGTCGGACGGGAGCCGCGTTCGTGAGTTCAAACTCGCGCGATCGAATCGAAGATAACTGGCATCAGATGACTAAGCGTATCGTCTCGCTACGACAGAACGCTTGAACAGCTCAGTGCGTCCCGAAACCTGACGACTACTACCTCAAGGCGATGAACTGTCCGCATCATCACAAGTTGTTTGCGGCGGTGCCGCGCAGTTATCGCGATCTGCCGCTGCGGTTTGCCGAGTACGGAACCTGTTATCGCTACGAGCAGAGCGGCGAATTGTTCGGGCTGATGCGGGTGCGCTCGATGCAGATGAACGATGCGCATCTTTACATGACGCCGGAGCAGTTCGAAGCGGAGTTCAACGCCGTGAACGAGATGTATCTGAATTATTTCAAGCTCTTCGGGATCGACAAATATCTGATGCGTTTCTCGACGCACGATCCCGCGAAGCTCGGCCAAAAATTTGTCGATGAACCGGAGCTTTGGAAACAGACCGAGGAGATGACGCGCAACGTCCTAAAGAATTCCGGAATCAACTATGTCGAAGTGCCTAACGAAGCCGCGTTTTACGGACCGAAGATCGACGTGCAAGCGTGGAGCGTGATCGGGCGCGAGTTTTCCATCGCGACCAACCAGGTCGATTTCGCGCAGCCGCGCCGGTTCGATCTTCGTTACAAGGATCGCGATAACGTCGATAAGATCCCGCTCTGCATTCATCGCGCGCCGCTCGGCACGCACGAGCGGTTCATCGGATTCCTGATCGAGCATTACGCCGGCAATTTCCCGCTCTGGCTGTCGCCCGAACAGGTGCGCATCTTAACTATCGGCGATGAACCTCAGCTAGTCGATTATTCGCGAGCTATCCTGGCTGAGCTGCGCAGCCATCAAGTCCGCGCCGAGATCGATGCTTCAACCGACAAGATCAACGGCAAAATCCAGCGCGCCGAGCAAATGAAAGTCCACACCATGTTCGTCATCGGAAAGCGCGACATGGAAGCGAACGCCGTCAGCGTCCGCGTTCACGGCAAAGGTAATCTGGGCGCGAAGCCACGAGGCGAAGTCATCGCGGACATTTTGCAATCGATTAAAGAGCGGCGGAGCGAGTAAGTCCCAACCGCCGATCGCCGGAGCTTGTAACGCGAAACTTTCTGCTTACGCCGTGTTCAGATTCCGTCCGGCAACATGCCGGACGGTGCGAGCAAAAATGCTCGCGCTACCGAATTCAATTTCCAATTTCTTTGCGCTCAAGTAAAGTGCGCGCTTCATGGACTCGCAGAGTGCGCTGAAGAAATATTTCGGTTACGACGCGTTCCGGCCGCTGCAGCGGAAATCATCGACGATGCGTTGAGTGGCCGCGATGTGTTTGCGCTTTTGCCGACCGGCGGCGGCAAGTCGCTTTGTTTTCAGCTGCCGGCGCTGTTGCGCGACGGGGTGACGATTGTGGTGTCGCCGTTAATCGCGCTGATGAAAGATCAGGTCGATGCCCTGCGGACGAGCGGAATCGCGGCGACCTTCTTGAATTCGACGCTTGCCGGCAGTGAGTCGCGCGAACGACTGCGCGGACTCGATCGCAACCAATTCCGTTTGCTCTACGTCGCGCCGGAGCGGCTGATGATGGAGAATTTTCTGGAGCGCGCCCTGAACTGGAACATTGCGCAGATCGCGATCGATGAAGCGCATTGTATCAGTGAATGGGGCCACGATTTTCGCCCGGAATATCGCGAACTGAAAAAATTGCGGACGCATTTTCCCGATGTCCCAATCATGGCGCTGACTGCGACCGCAACCGAACGAGTGCGCGACGATATCATCAAGCAACTAAAGCTGCATGCGCCGCGTTGTTATGTCGCGAGTTTCAATCGACCGAACCTGACTTATCGGGTGGTGGCGAAGTCATCGGCTTACCAGCAAGTGCTCGATTTCATCCGGGCGCGCCCGAACGAGAGCGGAATTGTTTATTGCGCGAGCCGCAGATCCGACTGACGCGCTGGCGGAAAAGCTAACGAAAGATGGGATCAAGGCGTTGCCTTATCACGCGGGAATGGAATCTCGGGAACGGACCCGCAACCAGGAAGCGTTCTTGCGCGATGATGCGCGCGTCATCACCGCGACGATCGCGTTCGGGATGGGTATTAACAAACCGAACGTCCGGTTCGTTATTCATCATGATCTGCCGAAGAACATCGAAGGGTACTATCAGGAAACGGGACGCGCGGGTCGCGATGGTCTGCCGAGCGAGTGCGTGCTGCTCTTCAGTGTGGGCGATGTCGTGAAACAGCGGCGTTTCATTGAGGAAAAGAGTGAAAGCGAGCAGCGCATCGCACACGAGCAATTGCGCACCATGGTGGCGTATGCGGAAACGCGCCATTGCCGGCGGGCGACGTTGTTGCGGTATTTCGGCGAAACCTGGCCGCCTGTTTCTGTAGAGGCAAGCGTGTCGCCTGCATCGGCTCGTCGTTCTGCAGCCGACACGGCTGCCACCACAGACGACACGACGGAGCGTCGCGAAATTTCATGCAACGGCTGCGACAATTGCCTGGAACCACGCGAGACGTTCGACGGCACGATCCCGGCGCAAAAATTTCTCTCTTGCGTGCATCGAGTGCAGGCCAAGCAGGGCTTTGGATTCGGGCTAAATCATATCGTGGAAGTGCTGATTGGCGGAACGAACGACGCGATCAAAAAGCGCGGACATGATCAGCTATCGACCTTTGGAATCGGCGCGGATTTGAAACGCGAGCAATGGCAAAGAATCGGGCGGGAACTGTTACGCCTCGGTTTGTTGGAAGCAGCGCCGGGAAAATTTGCGACTTTGAGTGTGACCGACGCCGGAATGATGGCGCTACGAAAACGGACACCGATCACCTTAACCAAGCCGATCGAAGCACCGGCAAAGAAGGTCCGCATCCAGCGGGCTGGCGAAATCGAATGCGATGAAGAACTCTTCGAGCGTTTACGCGCGCTGCGCCGAAAGATCGCGGACGAGCGCGATGTCCCGGCTTATATTATTTTTCTGATGCAACACTGCGCGAGATGGCGCAGGCGTGTCCACAAAGTAAAAGCGAGTTCGCGCAAATCGCCGGAGTCGGACAGCAAAAACTCAAGGAATTTGCGGAGCCATTCCTGGCTGAGATCGGTGAGCACCTTCGCTCCGACCCGGCGATGGCATCTGTCGCCGCGAACGTTCTGACGCGCCCTGCCAAGGGGCATGACCTCTGCTGCTTCTCTCGCGAGATGGAGTGCGAAGAAGGGCAGCCGAGGGAAGACGTGGATACCGGCGCTCAGGCCGCTCCTCCTTTCTGGCAAAGAATCGGCCCGCGCGCGGTGGCGTTGCTCGCGTTGGTTGGTCCAGCTGCCGCGGTCTTCTTAACTCAGCATTGGCATTCGCGGTCCGAATTTCGTCATAAGCTAACGGAAACGCAGCCGACAACGGGTTATGCGATTGAAACGACGGCGACAAAAGCCGCGCCGGCAGTAAATCGGCCCGTGCCAGAAGTAAGTCCTACCGCGACCGCGCCGATTACAGTCGATATGATCGCAAGTCCACCGCGGTCGGTCACCGACCAGCCAGCGGCTTTGCAATTAACGACGAAGCCAGCGGGCGCGACCTTCGCGGTTTATCCAGGAACAATCGCGGATGAGGCCGCCCCCGCTTCCGCGCCGTTACGGACCGGGACAGCTCCCGGTACGGCCGAGGATCTTCGCGGGGAAATTACACAATTTTTTTCACAAGGAGGGCTGGCCGGACAGCCGGACCGAAGTCCAGCTGCAAGCGGGCGAGGTTCGTCCGGTCGAGTACGCGTTTTTCCATGGCGAAGTTACGATCACGAGTGTTCCAAATGGCGCGGAAATTCTTTGCGGCACTGTTTCGCTTGGGTTCACGCCGTTAACGGTTGCTTTGCCGGCTGGCAATCAAGTGCTCACCGCCCGTCTCAAGAATTATCCGGACCGCACTCAAAATGTCGCGGTTAATGAAAACGCAACTCCCACAATCGAGTTTCAAATGCGCGTGCGCCGGCACATTGCCAAGGCGAAACCAACACCGCCGCCGTCGTTAATTGGGAAAGTCGGCGACAGCCTGAAACATCTTTTCGGCGGGAGTCCGACTCCCGCGCCGCATAGAAAACGGTAAGTAGTGACATCAATTTGCGATTGCTTTACCGCGCGCATTTGAATGGCTCAAAAGCGTTGAAATATTCTAGTTCGGCGAGCGCTATGTCGTCTTGACCCTTCCGGCGATTCCACACTATCCTCCGCTCGCGTCGATCGGCGAATATCACAGCGAACATGCGCAAGGAACTTACCGTCCGCGGGCTAATCATAGGAATCATCATCACGTTGGTGTTCACTGCGGCCAACGTCTACTTCGGTCTCAAGGCCGGTCTTACGTTTTCTACCTCCATTCCGGCGGCGGTGATTTCGATGGCGATCCTGCGTGGATTCAAGAATGCGACCATCCAGGAAAATAATATCGTGCAAACGGTCGCCTCGGCGGCCGGCACGCTGTCGTCGATCATTTTCGTGCTGCCGGGTCTGATCATGATCGGTTGGTGGACCGGATTTCCTTTCTGGACGTCATTTTGGATCTGCGCACTCGGCGGAATTCTCGGGGTGATGTATTCGATTCCGCTGCGGCGTGCGTTGGTCACAAATTCCGATTTGCCCTACCCGGAAGGTGTCGCATGTGCCGAAGTGCTCAAGGTCGGGAGCAGCGGCGACTCGAAACATGCTTCCGAGGTTGAACATGGTCGGGCCGGTCTGCTTGCCGTATTGTGGGGATCGATCGTTGCCGCGGTGTTTGCTGTTGTCGTTCAGACGCAACTGTTGGCCGGTGATGTGGCGCAAACCTTTCGTATCGGCAAGCGTGGCGCAGTGAGCGGTTATGATTTCTTTCTCTCGTTCGCTCTTCTTGGCATTGGCCACTTGGTCGGTTTATCTGTCGGAATCGCGATGCTCATTGGTGCGTTGCATCGGCTGGGGCTGGGGCGTGCCACATTATTCGGCGATTGCCGGCGACGTTACGACCGCAGCGGCGCAACTCGCACAGAGCACTTGGAGTCACAAGGTGCGCTTCATTGGCGCAGGGGCGATCGGCGTTTCGGCAATCTGGACGCTGTTGAAATTGGTAAAGCCGGTCGCGAGCGGACTCGCTGGCGCCATGGCCGCGTCGCGTGCGCGCAAGGCGGGCAAAGGCGACACGCTACCAATTACCGAGCGCGATATTCCGATTGGCATTGTTGGTCTTGTCACGCTGGTTTGTATGTTGCCGATCGGGTGGCTGCTCGGCTATTTCGCGAACCGGCCAGTGGTCTCGGCGCTGCATCTGCCCACGCTCGTCATCGGCGGCGTGGTCTACATCGTATCTGATGAGTTTCTTCGTCTCCGCGGTCTGTGGTTACATGGCGGGACTGATCGGTTCGTCGAACAGTCCGCTGTCGGGGATTGGCATTCTGGTTGTGATTGGCGCAGCGTTGTTGCTTGGTGGTCGGGGTGAAGCCTTACGTCGGGCCGGAAGCAAGCAAATCGCTCATGGCATTCGCGCTCTTTACGACCGCGGTCGATTTTCAACGTGGCTGCGATTGCCAATAACAATCTGCAGGACCTGAAGACCGGTCAGCTGGTTCGATGCGACTCCCTGGAAGCAGCAAGTGGCGCTGATCTTCGGCGTGCATCGCCGGCGCGTTCGTCATTCCGCCGGTGCTCGACCTCGTGAATCATGCCTATGGTTTCGTCGGCGCGCCCGGGCGCTGAGCTTGCGACCACATCCACTGCCGGCGCCTCAAGCCGGCCTGATCTCTTCGCTGGCGCAAGGCGTGATCGCCGCCGATATCGATTGGAGTTTGATCCGGATGGGCGGCCTGATCGGCATCGGCATCATCCTGCTGGATGCAGATCCTCGCGCGCACGACAAAACACATGCGCGTTCCTCCTCTCGGCGGTGGGCCTCGGGATTTATCTGCCGACCGCGAAGCACGCTGATGATCGTGGTCGGCACGATCGTTGGTTGTGTTCTTCGAGTCGCGCGCCGATCGCACGTCGGAATCCGGAAGCGAACGCAAACAGCTCGGCGTGCTGCTCGCGTCGGGTTTGATCGTCGGCGAAAGCACCATCGGTGTGGTCATTTCGCGCCATCGTCGTCTTCTCCGGCGTAGCCGCGCCGCTCGCGCTGGTCGGCGCGGGATACGAACTCGCGGGCAAAATCATTGGCGGCGTAGCTTTCGTTGCGACAGCGTTCGTGCTCTACCGATGGGTTCTGGGAATGGGCGGCGAAACGATCCGCGTGAAGCGCGTGACTCGTCGGGCCGGCGCTCACAACTACTCGTTGAACCATCGGAGCGTCCGGGGCGGAGCCGCTGCGGGAAGCTGGCGAAATTGTTCGCGTCGCTTCCAGCTGTTCTGTAAACAACGCGCGATGTCTGATTCCGACGACAACCTTCACACGTCTGAAATTCGGCACGTCCTGTTCATCGACATCGTCGGTTACTCGAAGCTCTTGATCGAGGAACAGAAGGAGCGGCTGAACCAGCTCACTGAGATCGTGCTCGGGACGGCGCAGGTGCGCGAAGCGACGCGACGAACAACTCGTTAGGCTGCCGACCGGCGACGGCATGGCGCTGGTCTTCCGCCACAGCGCGGAAGAACCGGCCCGCTGCGCGCTCGAGATTGCCGAAGCGCTTCAGAAACATCCGGAACTTCCGGTGCGCATGGGCATTCACAGCGGACCGGTGAGCGAGGTGACCGACGTGAGCGGGCGCGACCAACATCGCCGGGGCCGGCATCAACATGGCGCAACGGGTGATGGATTGCGGTGACGCCGGGCACATTCTTCTCTCCCAGCACGTGGCGGATGATCTGGTGCATTCCCGGCAATGGGCGTCCCGTTTGCGCGACCTGGGTGAATGCGAGGTCAAGCACGGCGTCCGGCTCCATTTGGTCAATCTCTACGCCGAGCCGCTGGGCAACGCCGCGGTTGCCGCAAAAGTTTCAACAGACACGAAGCAAAAACTGACGCGGCGCAGTATCGGATCGATCGCCGCCCTCGTGCTGGCCGCGATCCTCGTGGCCGAGCGGAGTTTACTATTTCACGCATCGACCCGCGACGAAGGGCGCCGCCATTCCCGAGAAATCGATCGCGGTGCTGCCGATGGTCAATTCCACCGGCGATCCGGCTAACGAGTACTTCTCCGACGGCATGTCGGAAGAATTCATCTCTTCGCTCTCGCGTTTGCAGGACCTCAAGGTCATCGGGCGCACCTCGTCTTTTCAGTTCAAAGGCAAGACCGACGACAGCAAGACGATCGGCGAAAAGCTCGGCGTCTATTATCTGCTCGAAGGCAGCGTGCGTAAGTCGGCCGATCGGGTGCGCATCGCGGTGCGCGCTGATCAAATCCGGCGACGGCGCCAATGTCTGGTCGGAAACCTACGATCGGGAACTGAAGGACATCTTCGCGGTGCAATCGGAGATTGCCGGCGCGGTGGCGAAGGAGCTCAAGGTCGCGCTGCTCGGGCAACAACGGGCAGACCACGCAGTTGACCACCGCGGCCACGCCTTCGAATCAGAATGTCGAGGCCTACAACGCTCTCTTGCAGGGAAATTTCTACTACAATCGCCGCACCGCCGACGATATCCGCAAAGCGATCGGCTACTACGAGGAGGCGATCCGGCTCGACCCGCGTTACGCGCTCGCCTATGCGAAGCTGTCGATCGCGGCGGTGAATCTGGCTACCAGCTACGCGGCAGTGTTGCGACGAAAGAAGTGGAAGAGCTATCGCAACAGCGCGCGCCTCGGCGAAGCGCTCGCTCGAGCTGGATCCAAATCTCGCCGATGCGCATTCGGCGCAAGGCGCGATCCTGGAGAATGTCGATTTCAATTTCGCCGAAGCGGAAGCGGAATACCGCCGCGCTCCTCGAGCTCGCGCCGCAGAATGCGGCCGCGACAGCGAATCTCGCCACCCTGATGGCCAAGCTTGGCCGGCTCGACGAAGCGGTCGCGCTCGCGCAGCGGGCGATTGCGCTCGAGCCGTTACGCGCGCGAATCGCACTTCAACCTCTCGGCCCAGTCTCACCGCGCTCGGCCGCTACGACGAGGCCGAGGCGGCGCTGCGCAAGGCCATCGAGCTGCAGCCGCAGGTCCGCCACGAACTACTGCGCAGCTTGCGATTATTCAGATTCTGCGCGGCAAATCCGGCGCCGCGGTGGAATTGGCGAAACAGGAAACCGATCCCGTTCTGGCGCACCTACGCACTGGCGCTGGCCCACTTTGCCAACGGCGACCGGGCGGAGGCCGACGCGGCCCTGAAAAAACTGATCGACGAAAACGCCGACGACGGCGCCAGCCAGATCGCTGCAAGTTTATGCACTGCGCAAGGAACCGGACAAAATGTTCGAGTGGCTGGAGCACGGCTGGACCACGAACGACCCAGGTGTGACCGAGCTGCTGGTCAATCCCTTCCTGCGCGCCTACAAGGACGACCCGCGCTTCATCGCCTTCGCGCAAAAGATCGGGGTCATGCCGAAAGCCGCCGCCAAGCAGTGATTGCCATGGGCTGCTGCCCGAATCGATGGCAACATCGACTCAGCATCCACCTAACGGAGTTCCCGACATCGTCGGCGCGAAACCGGCGAACCTGATTCTCGCCGAGCTTCCGTCCGTTCATTCCGGCGCTCGACTGCACCGCGAATCTGGACGGCGTTGCCGCTCATCATTGGCACACTGCTCGGGATGATCTTCGGCGCGTCATCGCTTTATCTCGTGCTCAAAGTCGGACTGACGGTGAGTGCGTCCATTCCGGTCGCGGTGATCTCGATCACGATCTTCCGCCTTCTTTCGAAATTCGGTCTGCGCGACTCGACTGTGCTCGAGAACAACATCGTGCAAACCGCAGGCTCGGCCGGCGAATCAATCGCGCTTCGGTCTCGGCGTGACCATGCCTGCAATCATGATTCTCGGGTTCGATCTCGAGATCACGCGCGTCATGCTGGTGGCGATTCTCGGCGGACTGATTGGAATCCTGATGATGATCCCGCTGCGCCGCGCGCTCATCGTGCAGCAGCACGGTTACTTGAAGTATCCGGAAGGCACGGCGTGCGCAGAAGTCTTGAAGGCCGCCGCGTCCGCCGAATCGCGCGATGCTGCGCACGCCGGCGATGCCGTTGCGCGCGCCGCGGCGGACGAAGCGGTCAGCGGCGGCAAGATTATCATCGGCGGTTTCGCGATCGGGTTCATCTATTACGGCCTGCAGCAAATCTTCAAAATCATGAAGGAAGTGCCGGAGAAAATTTTTACGAAGCCATTCCAAGGCGCGTCGATTTCGCTCGAGAACAATCCCGCGCTCCTCGGTGTCGGTTACATCATCGGTCCGCGCATCTCCTCGCTCATGATGGCTGGCGGCGTCCTGTCCTATCTCGTCCTCATTCCGGCGATCAAATTTTTCGGCTCCGCCGGAACGCTGCCCCTCCCGCCGGAAACTGCTCACAGCATTGCCGACATGTCGGTCGAGCAGATTCAGAAGGGATACATTCTCTACATCGGCGCGGGAGCCGTCGCCGCCGCCGGCATCATCAGTCTCTTTCGTTCGATACCGCTCATCTGGCACGGGTTGAAAGGCGGACTCGCCGACCTGCGGAGATCGGGTGCCGTCCGGGAAAACTTGCCGCGCACAGACCAGGACTTGTCGATGAAGTGGGTCCTCGGCGGGATAATCGCCTTGCTCATCGTTATGATGATCGCGCCGCAATTGAATCTGCGGTTTAACTTGTTAGGCGCGATTCTGATTGTCGCGTTTGGTTTCCTCTTCGTTCTGGTGTCGTCGCGTCTGACCGGCGAAGTCGGCTCATCCTCCTGTCCAACCTCGGGTATGATGATCGCAACGTTGCTGCTTACGTGTCTCATCTTTCTCGCGATCGGTTGGACCGCGCCGCCTTACTTTGTCACCGCGCTCTCCATCGGAGGCATCGTCTGCATCGCATCGTCAAACGGCGGAACAATTTCGCAGGACCTCAAGACTGGTTTCCTTGTCGGCTCGACACCGAAGTCTCAACAGATCGCCATCCTGATCGGCACGCTCGCGTCGTGCATTATCCTCGGTCCGATCCTGATGAAGCTGAATCAGTCCGGCACGGTTTACGTTCCCGTCGCGGGCAATGCGGACTTCGCATTCCCGCCGGGCTTTCACGCCGATCCGGCCGATTACCTGAAAGACAGCAACGGCCAGCCAAAACGCGAGCGCTTGTCCGGCGCGCAGTCCGGCGCCGATCCCAACGAGTACTTCGTTTATCACAAAACGAACACGGACAATGGCCCGGCCGGTCGCTACCTCGTGAACAATGACGGCGTGCCCGTTTATCTCGCCGATCCCGGCATCAACGGCGTCTACGACAAGCGCCCCGACGGCTCGAGCGTGCAAAAATTCACCGCGCCAAAAGCCACCCTCGTCTCCTACATCATCAAAGGAATCCTGGGCGGACAACTACCGTGGGGCTTGGTCTTATTAGGCGTCTTCATCGCGGTCGTGCTCGAGCTTTCCGGAGTTTCCGCGCTCGCCTTCGCGGTCGGTGTTTATCTGCCCATCTCCACCTCCGCGCCGGTCTACGTCGGGCGGAATGGTGCGCTGGCTGGTCGATCGCTATACGCGACGCAAACATGCCGGCGCGCAGCTGACCGAAGACCAGCTCGTGGCGGAAGGAGACAAGAGCAACGGCGTCCTACTTTCCTCCGGCTACATCGCCGGCGGCACGCTCGCCGGCGTCCTCTTCGCCTTCCTCGCCATTCCGATGAAGGATCGGCTCGAAGCTTTCGAAGGATGGGCTACTGCGCACAATCCATTCTTCAACGGCCCGCACGCCGATCTGCTCGCGCTGATTCCGTTCATTGCGCTCTGCGTTTTGCTCTACGTCGTCGGGCGCGATCTGTTGTTGGCATCGAAGGCGGGAAAAATAAGAAAACGTTAGTTGCGCGGCCGAAACCCGCCTGGCAACAATCACGCGCGGCGAGCGGCTGCCGGCGCAGGCCGGAGCCTACATTGAGGCGTTCGGTCGGCTTCAACAGTCGACACCCATTTCCTAGAAGAACGGTACGACATTTAATAAATGAAGTTCCGCGCGATTTCTGAACTTGACGGCTTAAAGCCGTCAAGTTCTCAAGCTCCTCGTAGTGGGACGGCGCGCGGATTCCCCTGAGATTTCAGGTTCCCCTATGCCTCGTGAAGGGACATTATCGCGATCCACGGCCTCAAACGTTCCCGAAACTTGACGGCTTAAAGCCGTCAAGTTTGCAGGAGGCAGAGTTGCGGGGTTGCGGCGTGGTCGGCGATTGACTACGCACCCCGATTGCTGACTTGCCTCTCCCTTCACTCAGAGCTAGTACCCACTGATATGGCCGCAAATAATTACGCGCATCCGGAAGCGCTGGTGGACACCGACTGGCTGGCGCAACACTTAAAAGACGACGGCATTCGCATCGTCGAATCGAACGAAGACATTTTGCTTTACGACACGGGGCACATTCCCGGCGCCGTTCACATCGACTGGCGGGCCGATCTGCAAGATCCGGTGATTCGCGATTACATTCAGCCGGACAAATTCGCCGAGCTGTGCAGCCGCAACGGCATCACGCCCGAAACGACCTGCATTTTTTACGGCGATAAATCGAACTGGTGGGCCTGCTACGCCCTTTGGGCATTTCGCTTGTTCGGCCACGATAAAGTGAAAATTCTCAACGGCGGCCGCGATAAATGGAAGGCGGAGGGCCGCGAGATGACGCGAGAGGCGGCGAAATATCCGCGCTCAAATTACCCGGTGCCGAGCGCGACGTTACGACAAAGAAATTCGTGCTTTCGCGGACGAGGCGCTGGCCCAGAGCAAAGCGAGCAAACCGTTGATCGATGTTCGTTCTCCCGGCGAATACAAGGGCGAGATCACGCACATGCCGGAGTATCCGCAGGAAGGCGTGCTGCGAGGCGGTCATATTCCGGGCGCGAAAGAGTGTGCCCTGGAAAACGGCAGTGAACGATGACGGCACGTTCAAACCAGCAGCGGAGTTGGAGAAAATTTACGTGCAAGGTTGCGGCGTCAGTCCGAAGACCGACACCGTTGTCTATTGCCGCGATCGGCGAACGCTCCAGCCACACCTGGTTTGTTCTCACCTATCTGCTGGGACTGAACAACGTTCGGAATTACGATGGTTCCTGGACGGAGTGGGGCAATCGCGTCGCCGCGCCCATCGAGAAGGGTGCGTAACGAGGCGCGCTAGCGCGGATCGATCGGCAGCAAGCACGTCCGCTCCACGTCTACAGACGCACTTCCACTTCAATCGGCAGACAATGGCAAATCATGTAGGTGCCGCTGTTGGTATCATGTTCCATCGGCTGCATCCGTCCACGTGAATCCGTCGCGCGCGCCATCAGGGTGTAGTTACCGGGCGATGGCGTTTGCCACTCGAATTCCCAAAGTCTCCACGCATTTTTGATCGAAGCACCTTTGAGGTTAGCTTCGCTCCACGAGTTGCCGCCATCACAGCTGACTTCCACCTTGTTGATCGATCTCTTCCGCTGTCCAAGCCGCGCCATTGACCAGATACTTCCCATTGGCGCGAATAACTTCGTTATCTTCCGGATCGCGCGATTTCAGCTTTCACCTGCATCGTGGTTAACGGGACAAGGACCGGCCCGCTCTCCTCGGCGTTGCCAGTAGGCGTAATCTATCGATTGATAGTAACCATTGAATGGTTCGCTTGCTACGATGATGCGCTGAAGCCACTTGATCGACGCCATTCGCGTACCCAACCGGGAACAATGGCGCGTAGCGGAAAACCGTGAGCGGCAGTGAAGCGGTTGGCCGTTCATGGCGAATGAGCCAGCAGCACATCATCCATTGCTTTCTCCACCGGCAAACTGCGCGCGAAATTAATCTTGCCAGCGGGGCGCGGTGGCTCGGCGATCGTGCCATTATCGGCGCCTTCAGAGAATAATTTCACGCGCCTCATTCGTCATCCCGGCGCGTTGCAGCACGTCGCGCAGTCTCACGCCGGTCCATTCCGCGTTGCCGACAGCACCCAGCTCCCATTGCACACCTTTAACTTTCGGAACAAGAAAGACGCGGCTATTACCGGCGCATTCCAGCGTGACCGTGATCGTCTGCGTGGGCATCTGGCGTAAGTCGTCCATCGTCACCTCAAATGGTCGCGCCACTTTGCCTTCTACTTTCAAACGCCAATCGCGTTCGTTGATTTTCGGGATCGGGAAGTGGCACCGAACATAAAATCGCTCGCTTGGCGTGACAAAACTGTCGAGCGCGCTGAACGGCATCTCGAGATTCGGCGGTTCTTTCTCCCGCGTGATCATGCTTTGCGCGCGAAGCTAGGCTGCTTTTTCCTGAGTGGCGTTGCGATCGATCGGATAGCCCGCTTCTTTCCAGGCGTGCCAGCTACCGGGGACATTGCGCACGTCGTTGAAACCTTCACCTTTCAGCATGCTGGCGGCGATGCTTGCGCGATATCCGCTCGCGCAGTAAACCGCCGTCGGCTTCGATTTATCCAGCTCGCCAAACCGCTTCCGCAACTCCGACAGAAAAATGTGGCGCGCACGCGGAACGTGGCCGCCTTTCCACTCGCGGTTCGAACGCACGTCGAGAATTTGCAATTCGCGGCCGGCATCTTTCAAATCGTGCACACTCATCTGCGCGACTTGCGCGAATGGATAACCGGCATTGTCCCAAGCCTTCATTCCACCGACGAGGTAACCCGCGAACTTGGTGAAACCGGTGCGAATAAACAGTCGCACGATCTCATCGAGATCATCATCATTTTCCAGCACGAGCAAAATCGGTTGTTCGGGATCGAGAAGCGACCCAGCCCAGATCGAAAGCATGGGCGACCCTCCAATGTTCAGCGCTCCCGGAATATGCGCAGCGCCAAAAGCTCAGCATCAAACGCGTATCAATGAGAATGCCTGCTTTTTCATCGACTGCTTTCTTAAATGCCTTCGGCGGCAGACCGGCAACTCGCGGTAAACCGCCGAGCACTTCGGGGCCTTCCGCATTCACCTTTTTCATCCGCGGATAATATTTCGGAATCGGCGGCGCGGTGGAGACGGCGAAACCGAGTGAATGATTCTACGTCCTTAAACTGGAGAAAGGGATTAAGCGGTCGCTCGTAGCCAATTGTGCTGTTCAAGCGGTCGCCGATTTCGGCGCCACAAGGCGAACCGCTGCCGTGCGCCGGATAAATGATCACGCTGTCGGGCAGCTTCATGTAAAAATCGGTCAACGTATGAAATTGCTGGGCCGCGAGTTTGCCGGTTTCCTTTTCACCAAGCAGATCAGGCCGGCCGGCTGAATTCACGAAAAGCGAGTCCCCACTCAAAACTCCCCACGGGATCTCGGGATGTTCCGTGTCCGCCAATAAATACGAAATGTGCTCCGGCGTGTGACCCGGGGTATGACGCGCCGTGATAATGACAGCCCCGAGGGTGAATTTGTCGCCATCAGCGCACTTTTTCGTTTTCGAATCCGTAACGCGCACCTCCCTCGTGGCTGACGTAGATCTTTGCCGATTCAAGTCGGCCGCGAAGCTCACGCGCGCCACTAACGAGATCGGCGTGAATATGGGTCTCGAAAATATGAGTGATCGCGACGTTTTTGCGCGCGCCAGCTCGAGATAAACTTCGACATCGGCCCGCGGATCGAACACTGCCGCGATGCCCTCTTCGTCGTCCCCGATCAAATAAGAAATTTCCGCCAACCCTTCCGTTTGAATCGCCTCAAAGACCAATGACATAACCCGTAACTATACCGCCGAAGCGCCGGCTCAAGTCAAGCTGCGGCTAAGAAAAACAATGCATCGACGGGCTCGATAGCACATCATTAGTCGATTTAGACAAATGCGAATCCTGTTGATCGAAGATGAGAAGAAGACGGCGGCTTACCTGGCCAAGGGCCTTGGCGAAGCAGGCTTTCAAGTTACGACCGCGTCAGATGGCGAAGCGGGATTGGATCTGGCGCTGGCAACGACGTTCGACCTTTTCATCATCGACATAATGCTACCGAAGCGAGACGGCTGGTCGATCGTAGCAACGCTTAAAAGAAAGGAAATTCGCACACCCATTCTTTTATTAACCGCCCGCGATAGTGTTCGCGACCGGGTGAAAGGACTTGAGCTCGGTGCCGACGATTATTTAGTCAAGCCTTTCGCGTTCTCGGAACTACTGGCCCGGGTCCGATCGGTTTTACGCCGTTCGTCAGTCGAGCAACCGCGCGCGCATTTGCGCATACACGATCTGGAGATTGATACGCGCAAGCATAAGGCGTGTCGGTCGGGCACCCCGCTCCATCTCACGTCCAAGGAGTTCTTGCTCCTGGCCCACTTAGTCCGGCGTGCCGGTGAAGTCGTGTCGCGCAACGAAATCGCAAACCAAATCTGGGACATTAATTTTCCCATCAACACGAATGTCGTCGATGTGATGGTGCGACGCTTGCGGGCAAAAGTGGACGATCCATTCAAAGAGAAACTGGTGCGAACCATCCGCGGCGTCGGGTATGTTCTTAAGTCAGACTAGACCGCGATCGATTGCGTCCCAGCTTGTTCTTCTCTTTACCCTGGCCGCAGCATTCCTTCTCTCCTGTGGGCTCGGCGCCTTTTACTTGATCGTAGTTCGCCACGCCTTTGAAGAAGATAACGAATTTCTTGCTGACAGGTTATCGGCTTTACGCGGCGAGTTAAGCCAGACGGGCGGCCTTGGCAGCCTGACTGCGACATTACGGAATCCACGCGCGAGCAAAGTCGAGGCTTATTCGGTGCGAGTGATTGATTCCAACGGTGACATCGTCACCGGAAACCCCAAAAATGAGCGGCTTTTTGCCTCCGGCTGTTTTTCCTGATCCTCAGGATAAGAATTCGGTTTACAGGCCGAAGAATTATCGAACCGGCAAGAAGCTATTTTCGCTGGTCGCAACATTTGAAGAGGCCGATGGCCGACCCTACCTCATCCAACTCGCTCAAGACCGGTCGAGCGACGAGAAGTTTGCCACGCAATTTGCTTCCGTCCTTGGAGGCGTCCTGGCACTCGGAATCGTGGCCTCCGCCGTGATTGCAATCGCGGTCACGAAACGCGGCTTGTTGCCACTGCAGCAGATGACGCAATCGCTCGAACGCATCGGCCCGAATCATCTTGACGAACGCGTGGGTAAAACGACGTGGCCGCGCGAACTTCATCCGGTCGCTACTGCCTTCGACGAAATGCTGGCCCGGCTGGAAAATTCTTTCACCAAACTTTCCCAATTCTCAGCCGATCTTGCTCATGAACTTCGCACGCCGATTTCGAATATTCGGGGAGAAGCTGAAGTTACTTTAACCCGGCCGCGCACCCTGGAGGAGTATCGCAATGTCATTGAATCGATCGCCGCCGAATGCGAAAGACTTTCAGGTATCGTCGACAACCTCTTATTTCTCGCGCGCGCAGAAGCGGTTGATCGCCAAATCGAACGAAATGTCTTTGCCGCACGCCCCGCGATCGAAAAGATCGCCGTCTTATTATCGGACAGTCGCGGAAGAGCGAGGTATTTCCATTACCAACAAAGGCGACGGCGAAGTCTATGCCGACGCCCGATTGTTCGATCGTGCTTTGAGTAATCTTCTCGACAACGCGCTCCGCTTCACTCCTGACGGCGGCAAAATTACCATCGCCACCGAGACCAAACCTGATCGCACCGAGCTGGCGATCGAAGACACCGGCTGTGGAATTCCTCCACAACATCTCCCGCGCATATTCGACCGATTCTATCGGGCTGATTCGTCGCGCAGTTCACAGGGAACAGGCCTGGGTCTGGCCCTGGTAAAATCCATCACCGATCTGCATGGTGGATCAGTCGAGGTGGCAAGCGAAGTTAATCGCGGCACAACTGTGACCCTTACTTTCCCGGCGAAACCTATGGATGATCCTGCAGGCGCGCCAACGCGAGAATAGCAAGAGAGGATTCGTTAAGATGAAAATTAAAGTCTTATTCTTGTTAGTTGTAACAATTCTTTAATGCCACCGGCGCCACCATAGATACCGCGCAGATTGATCAGCTGACGGGTTTAAAAGGCAAGCTCAATGAAAAGGAAGGCGCCTACAAAATCAGTTTCACCCGCGAAGATGTCACGGTTTTGGTCGATGGCTGGAAAATACCGGCTTTCATGGGACTCAGCACCTGGGCCGCATTTACCAAAGCCGCGCATAGTGAAGCCATGGTCATGGGTGATACCGTTCTATTAGAGGATGAAGTTAATCTTGCGATGTTCGTGGCCCTGGAAAGCGGCCTGAGCGTTACCGCTTTGCACAACCATTTCTTTTTGATCACCCCAGACTGTTCTTCATGCACATCGAAGGTGAAGGCACGGTCGAGCATCTCGCCTCCTCGGTCCGCCTTCTTTACGACAAGGTCAGAGAGTTTCCGCACCGCCCACCCTACGCCCGCCGATTCCTTCCTTAAGCCGGCGTTGCCTGACATCAGCACAATTACCGCCGATCCATTGAATAAAATTTTCCGCAGCAGCGGTGAGGTGAACAAGGGCATGATCAAATTCACCTTCGGGCGTCCCACGAAACAGCATGGCGTGACTATCGATAGCACGATGGGGGTCAACACCTGGGCAGCTTTTGCCGGTAGTGATGAGAATGCGGTGGTTGATGGAGACTTCGCCGTCACGGAAAACGACCTGCGACCGGCCCTGAAATCATTGCGAGAAGCAGGCATCAACATCGTCGCCATCCACTCGCACATGATTGGCGAAGAACCGCGGATTGTTTTCTTTCACTATTGGGGACGCGGTTCAGCCCAAAGCCTCGCCCAAAGTATCCAGAAAGCTTTACCGGCCACGGCTGGGACACCGGCAAAACCTCGTGCCGGTGTTAGGTAAGAACGTCGGCTTCTGTTACAAGATTAGTTGATGTTCTGTAACTACTTCACTCCAAGAAAGTTAAGAAGGACTTCTTGATATATTGTCTCTTCCCTCCGCCCATTCGAGGGTCGGACAAGCTTACAAACTTCTTATATTTGACGATCGAACATTTCGGGTCAGATAGCTTTTATCGACCCGCCTGTAAGTGTCCACTATAATGATACATATACGAAGCTTGCGGCGTTGTATTTTGCATCCGCGATGAGTTGCTGGCACGGGCAGTGCTTTCTACAGGTTCTGATTTCCCACGCGGCGTGTTTTACTACGTCCTGCTGCGGCGTTAACAACGTGGCGCGATGAGGAACTCCCACGCTAGCCTCTCCCTGCAAAGGGAGAGGCGAACGGGTGGCTCGTGAGGCCGCGCCCGGATTAACGATACGCTTCTTCACACGAGCTTCTCGTTCGGCAGCAGGTCTCGCACGCGCTCTTCTTGAATCCAAAGACGCCGCGATTACAGTCGAGACACTAATGGTCGATACCATTCTTGGGGCTCTGAAATGGGGCGTCGTTGGCTTCGTGGTGACGCTTTTTTGATGGTACTGTTCGAGGCGAGTCGCATTCACGATGATATCCCTGTCCCGGAGTTCAAACGCCGGCACACGCGGCGCACTACCATTGCTCCTCTCCATTTTTGCCGGGCATCCTCTCGGGGCTGGTCTGGCTGCTGGTGCAGCGCCTGGATTAACTGCCAAGGGCGAGACATCTGTTTCTTCGAGCCAGGCTCGATATCATAATACGAAAATTCCGTTTGTTCTTGGTGCGGTGGGGCATTTCGGGCTGGCGGTGCGCGACCCGAAGAAGAGCGCCCGATGGTTTCAGCGTACCTGGGTTTACGCAAAGAATTCGACTTCCAGAACGGTGTTGCGGTCGGAAACGACAACATCACTATCGCCCTCTTCAAAGGGAAACCCTCGCCCTCGACACTTGACCACATGTCTTTCCATCTGCCGGATATGGCCACACTGAGAAAAGCGCTGGCGCACTTGAAGAAGCACAAAGTTAACCTCGAAGATCCCGGTGACGAGATCGGGCCGGAAGCTCCAGGCTCGAAACATATGGGCCTGTGGTTCCATGATCCTGACGGCTATCGCTGGGAGCTTTCGGTTCAGGGTGGCAAATAGCAGAGGTTAGCTCAGTTTTGCTTTCCTGCTCCTACCTTCCGCTTCTTGCTCCTCCGTTTTCTCTTTTTACTTTCCGCTTTTTACTTTCATGGTGAGCAATGCCCAAGTCCGTTTCCGTCCGCTCCGGTCAGGTTGAGTTTCTCAAACTCAATCTCGAAAAGAGGGAATGGCGCGACGCCTACCAATGGTTGCTGGCTTTGAAGCTGGCCAGCAGTTCGCCGCTCTCATTGCCGGCGTTTATATCGTCATCAACCTCATCTTTGCAGAGTTCTACGCCGCTCGGCGGCGAATCCATTGCTGGAATGACGCCCGGCTCTTACTTCGAGGCGTTCTTTTTCAGTGTGCAAACTCTCGCGACTGTCGGTTATGGCCACTGGTATCCGCAAACTCTTTACGGCCACGTCGTCACGACCGTCGAAATCATCACTGGCATGTTCGGACTCGCCGTCATGACTGGTTTGATCTTTGTCCGCTTTTCCCGGCCGGCTGCCCGAATTCTATTCAGCAGATCAATTGTCATCGGACCGTTGAATGGCCGACCCACCCTCATGTTGCGTGTCGGTAATCTGCGCGCGCAAAGCATGGTCGAAGCGGAGTTCAGAATTATGTTCACGCGCGATGAGCCAATTCTGGAGGGAGACAATTTCAGGCACTTCTACGACCTGAAACTTCACTTCGACCGGCTCATTGCATTTCCGGCGGCGCTCACCCTCCGCCACACCATCGATGAGAAAAGCCCGCTTTATGGTGAGACTGTGGAATCACTCGCAGCGAGCCGCGCGCTATTTATCGCCTCCGTTGTCGGAATCGACCCGGTTATTCCAGCGGCTGTGCAAACCCAGCAGGATTATACCTGGCGCGACATCCGCTTTGGCCAGCGATTCGTCGAGATTTATTCCCAACCGGCCGCCGGAAAGCTTACCGTCGATTTCGGTCGCCTCCATGATACCGAGCCGGTGGGTGAACAGTCGAGCTCACCTCAGTAGTTCGAACAACCAACCGGAACGCAACGGTGCCCGACCAGCAAAAGTCACTCACCGCCGCGACGTGCATTTCGATTTGTCCTCATCCTCGGAATTGCCAACGGCTTCGCTGATTTCACCTACGAAGGCGCACGCAGCGTCACTGGGCAATTCCTGGGATATCTCGGTGCAAGCGCTGCTGTTATCGGTTTCACTGCCGGACTCGGAGAACTACTCGGCTACTCGTTACGTTCTCTTAGCGGTTATCTTGGCGACAAGACCGGCAGGTACTGGTTGGTTACGATCATCGGCTACAGTGTGAACATGCTGGCGGTGCCAGCACTGGCTCTGGCCGGCAACTGGCCTCTTGCTGCCGGTCTGATCGTAGCTGAGCGAACAGGACGCGCTATCCGCAAACCATCTACTGACGCCATGCTATCATTCGCCGGCCACAAACTTGGCCGCGGTTGGGTCTTTGGCTTGAACGAAGCATTCGACCAGGCTGGGGCAACCCTGGGACCGCTCATCATTTCATTCGTGTTATTCAGGCATGGTAGTTATCGAACCGGTTTCGCGCTGCTGCTAATCTCCGCGCTCCTTACTATCGCGATTGTTTTCGTGGCCAGTAACCTTTTCCCTAATCCGCGCGAGTTGGAGGCAGGTCATGGTTTGGAAGCCAAAGGATTTTCGCGTTCCTACTGGCTTTATCTAGTTGCGGGCGCTTTTATCGCCGCCGGTTTTGCCGATTTCTCGCTCATCGCCTACCACTTTCAAAGAAGCGGATCGGTCGCCGGCCCAGTAATTCCAATCTACTACGCCGTCGCGATGGCTTTGGGCGGGGCGAGTGCCCTCGTTTTCGGAAAATGGTTCGATCAGAGCTGGTCTACCTATCCTGATTGCCGTCTTCTTCGTTTCTTCTTTTTCGCGCCTCTTGTCTTTTTCGGCCAGTCCTGGGTTGTCCTTGGTGGAATGATTCTTTGGGGAATCGGCATGGGCGCCCAGAATTCGCTTCTGAAGTCCGTCATCGCTCCTCTGCTTCGCCGCGACGTCCGAGCCACCGGCTTTGGTCTATTCGATACTGGTTTCGGCGTCGCCTGGTTTCTTGGCAGTTGGGTGATGGGTATTCTCTACGAGAAATCGCTTCTTATCCTCGTCATCTTCTCAGTCGTCTTGCAATTGATCTCCCTTCTGGTTTTCGCTCTCGCAAAACGCGCAGATTGATCCGCGCTCCATCAACCTTCAGCCTTCTCTTTTGTCCTGATATTAATCTCCGAAGTAAGCGTCCGATGCACCGGGCATTTATCCGCAATTTCCATTAACTTGGATCGCTGTTCGGCCGTGAGTTGGCCGGTCAGTTTAATCTCGCGCTCAATTCGATCGATCTTTCCTTCTCTGGTTTCGCACTCGGCACAATCGGCCGCATAAATCTTCGAATGGGACAATAAAACTGTTACCTCTTCCAGCGGCCAACCTTTTCGCCGGGCGTAAAGCGAGATCGTCATCGACGTGCAACTGCCGAGCGCGGCCAGGAGCATATCGTGCGGTGAGGGCCCCGTGTCGGTCCCACCAGAAGAAACCGGCTCGTCACCAGTGAGACGATGCGAACCAATTTGAATCTCCTGCGCAAAGCCGGTCGCGTTGCCGCGAACAATTACATGCGACAGATTGTTGGTCCTACCGTCCCCCATTTGTGAATAGGAATGAAGACTATGCTGACGACTGTCTTGCGTCGAATTGTTTGTATTCCGGCCTCGTCGGCCTGATAAGTCAGCGAAATCGCCAACTCGTGTTCGTTGTCACCCGCTTGATGTCAAATGGAAGCGCCGAATCAACCAGAAATAAGTCGCGGGAAGCAGTTCGCCGATTTCTTCGCGCTCAAACGTAATCTGGTCATCATCCTGGTCGCGATCTTCGTCATCGGGACAGGTGAGGAATTATGGATGCGTTTCGTCCCGAAATATCTCCAAACCCTCGGTGCGAGCGTGTTCGTCATTGGTCTTTACGATGCTCTGCGCACTTTAATCAGCGCGATCTATGCCTATCCCGGAGGCTTGCTAGCCGACCGGTGGGGACACCGGCGCGCTTTCATCACCTTCAACCTGGTTTCGATCGCTGGTTATGCACTCGTCCTCCTCATTCCGCATTGGGGTGCAGTCATCGCCGGAATGTTTTTGTTTCTCTCCTGGACCTGTTTTTCTCTCCCCGCCACCTTCTCGCTCGTCGGCGCTAGCGTTGCAGCCAACCGATACTCGATGGGGATCGGCGTTCAGATGGTAATCAAGCGCCTGCCGATCATGGTCGCGCCGCTGGTGGGTGGAATCTTGATCGATCGCTTCGGCGTCATCCCGGGAGTGCGCGTCGCGCTGATTATCTCGATCCTGCTCGCAGGCGCTACCTTCATCGCCCTCCGGGAATTACGGGAAGAAGTAAAGAAAGTGAAGAGACTGTGCCAATGCCTGAGCGGTGGAATTTTCTGCGCTGTCTACGCGAGTTCGACGCGCCGATGCGATGGTTGTTGGTTAGTGACATCTTGGTCCGCTTTTGTGAACGCATCCCTTTCGCCTGGGTTGTGATCTTCGCCATGGATTACGCCGGGGCCAGTGGAGAACAAGTAGGCCTTCTCACTACGATCGAAATGCACTGGTCGCAACCTTATGCATTATTCCCAGTTCCCACTTTGCGGATAAACAACAGCGCGAACCTTTTGTTGTCACCACCTTCGTCATGTTTACGCTTTTCCCGATTGTATTGCTTTTCTCACGGAGCTTTCACGCGTTAATGATCGCCTTCTTTATTCGCGGGCTGAAAGAGTTTGGCGATACCTCACGCAAAGCTCTCATCGTCAGTTACAGCGAACCGGAACGACGCGGCCAAATGATCGGCGCCTATTACTTGATCCGCGACTCGATCGTGAGTGTCGGAGCAATTCTCGGAGCGTACCTTTGGAGTCGAAGTCCCGCGGCCAATTTTCTCGGCGCGGCCGCATTTGGCATTGCCGGAACAATCCTTTACCTCAGGGCAACACGCCACGAACGGCGAAGGGCGCGTGAGAATATCAAAATAGATATTTCCCGACTGCGTCTGAAATAGAACGCTTTCTTACCAGCGATCATGGAAGCTAAAAAACGAAACAGAGACTTAGGCCTGACGGCATGCCTAAACGGAATTTGGAAATCAAATGTTACTTTTTGTCATGTCGAGCGTAGTCGAGACATCTCTAGTTTTTTCGGAAATAATAGTTAGAGATTCCTCGACTGCGCTCGGAATGACAAGCTAAGCGAGTTTATCGGGTATTACGCTAATAAGGCCGATGCAAAATTGCCCAATGGTGCTAAGCGAAGATGACGTCCGAAAGGTTTTACGGATGGAGGATTTGATTCCGACGATGGCGGATGCGTTGCGAGACCTTTCGGCCGGCGCGGTCTTGCAACCGTTGCGCAGCGTTCTTCCGGTATCTGAGTATGGAGGGTTTTTCGGGGTCATGGCAGCCTGCGGGCGCGCGCTTGGAGCCAAGTTGGTGACGTTCTATCCGCAAAACAAAAATGTGCCGACACATCACGCGATGATCTTACTTTTCGACCGGAAACAGGCGAACCGTTGGCGGTGATGGATGGCCGGCTCATCACCGAAATGCGCACGGCCGCGGTATCGGCGGTGGCAACGAAGTTACTCGCGCGTGCTGACACACATGTTTTAACGATTCTTGGGTCGGGAGTGCAGGCGCGAAGCCACCTCGAGGCGGTGCGATTGGTGCGGGAGTTTCGCGAGGTGAGAGTTTGGAGCCCACACAACGCTGAGCGGTTCGCTCGCGAATTCCAGGTGCACGCGGCACCTTCGGCTGAAGCAGCGGTGCGCGGAGCAGATGTAATTGTAGTAGCGACCTCGGCCACGACACCAATCTTACGGGGTGAATGGGTCGCGCCGGGCGCGCACATTAACGCCGTCGGCGCGACACGGCCAAATTGGCGCGAGTTGGACGATGAAATATTGCAGCGAGCGACGATCTATGTCGAATCGCGGGAGGCCGCACTAAAAGAATCCGGCGACGTCATCGCGGCAGGCAAGGCCGTAGCGGAGATCGGCGAAGTAATCGCCGGCAAACAACCCGCGCGGAGATCGGCGGGCGAGATTACGCTGTTTAAGTCGGTCAGGCGTAGCGGCAGAGGACGTTGCCGCGGCCGATCTGGTCTATCAAAAGAGAACCGAAAGAGTCTCGCAGTAGTCTTTGGTTGGTAAGGCGATGCTCTGCGAAGCCGGTGTTATGAAGGAACACAGACTTCCAAGTCTGTGCGCACAGCGGAGTTTTTACTCCGCTGCCATGCAGCCTGAAGAACAGCGGGAGAATCCCGCTGGGCGCACAAGCCACAGGCCTGTGTTCCGCGCATACGATCAAACCGTACCTAATAACCACGAGTCACCGGCTAGAAGCACTTTGCGTATTAGTTAGCAACCTTGCGCCAGACAACGTCTTCGTTATTTCGCCGGTCAATAAGCGCGTCGACTTTTCCGTTCTTATCGTAACGAAACAGAATTCGCCCCTCGATACCTTTGCGGAAGAAAAGCTCCGGATGCTTCCGGAAATAATTGGTCTTTCTTTCCACTTCGTTCGACGAACAAGCTGTCGCCTTCGGCGATGATCGTCCGTGTTTGACCGGGAGCTAGCTCGTAGGCACCGATGAAGTCGGGAACTTCTTTGGATCAGTTTTGCCGGCGGCCGGATCTTCATAATAACGATGCGCCTGGCTGGCGATGATCTGCCAATTGCCGTCCCGCCGCAGCCAGGTATCGGTTACATGATAACGGGCGCTCAAATTCTGGCCAAAGATCGTCTCCGTCTCGTTAGCATCGTAACTAAGGATGGCCACGTTATCGTAAATCCGACTCTGCACCTGTTCGATTTTGATCGCACCGGAATACCCCGCTGGCATCGGCGTGATATCCGCAACGAGCTTCCTCTTATCCATGGTGCGTCCTTTTTCATCGGCAAAAATGCAATCGTCGGCGAAATACTTCTTCCAAGGAGCCTGATTGCCGGGAACCACGGCGTCGTACAGTTCCTGGGTTCGCCGGACCAATTCGTTCTCGGTAATGGCTGCGTCCCTCTCAGCGGCGGATACGACATTTGAACCGCAGCAAAGGATGAGGAAGATGCGCGAGGAGTTTCATTGTCTCGAAATACAGAAATTACAGATTTAAAAAGGCCGCGTTATTTCTTGCTAACGGCGACGACATAGGCTGCTTTCGGAATAGAGAAGCTATCGCCTTCGGCATAGCGACGAACGGACTCTTCGATCGCTAACTGAATGGCACGGAGTTTTTCGGATGTCTGCCGCGCGAGCAATCCGGCGGTGCGCACACCGGCATTTCGTTCCGCATCGAATGGATAGCATGCGCTCGGCACGTTCCATCGAATAGTGTGGAGTTTAAAAATCATTGATGCGCCATTGAACCCGACGCGTTCGAGTGCCCGGCGAAATTCCTCGCGGCCAGAAAACAAATAATGCGGCGGCCCAGTTGGAAGGTCGATCTCGAGGTCAGCGTGCGCCTGGATGGCGTCGTCTATCATCTTCGCGTATGGATTTTCCTCGGGCGGCGCCCAGACGAGTGAAGCCGAATTTGCCGCCGGGTTTGAGGACACGGAACGCGTCGGCGCAGGCCCGCTCGGGATCGGGCAAGTGGAGAAGAGCGAAGTTGGCCAGGACGCGATCGAAGGTGGCATCTGGGAAAGGCGAGATTTTGCGCATCGCCTTCCCGAAATTCAATATGCGGAAACTTTTTCTGTGCGATTGCGACCATTTCCTTGGAAAAATCGAGGCCGCGCGATGTTGCGCCGCGTTCGGCCGCCGCGCCCGCGACATAGCCGGGACCACAACCAACGTCGAGAACAGACCATGCTTCCAGTAACCTCGGCGGCATCGAGAAGCGGTGGAATGAATTGCCGGGTCGAGCTTGCCCAGACGGAGTCGTATTTGCCGGCAACGCGCTGCCAGCCTTCGTGTTCAAATTTGGCGAATGCTTCCATCGCGTTCGGCAGATCAAAAAAATATCGATTTTTCGTTAGACGTTCTTCCATTTTTCCCAAGACGGTGGCAAGGTCTCGGAATGAAGAAACGGCAAGGAGCATATCGCGAGTTTACTAATATCCGCATTTTGCCAAGTGGCTATCAGGTGGCAATCACCCGCAATAAAAAGGAATACAGCAAACACTTCGCCGGACATTCGAAGGATTCGCTCAAGGCAGCGCATCGCTGGCGCGATCGCGTCCTTCGTCTGCTTCCTAATAAACGTAGTCAGCCGATTCCAGCGCGGATTCTGAGCAAGCTGCGCCTGAAGCAGCCGGTAGTTGGGGTCTCTCGCTACGAGACGCGCCGGTTCTATTCTGTCACCTACCACGGTGCAAAAGGACGGACGCGGGTGCGAACTTTTTCCTGGCGCGATCCCAAGCGGAGAATTGGCGGCCTATGCGGCAGCGATAAAATTCAGACGAAAGAAGACGAAGTTCCGATAAGCCAGGGCCGGCGCCAAAGCGCCAAGCGGTGGTTCAAAATCTAAGCGCTCCGTACTCGATGTATTCCGTCGAATCCGATCGATCGAAGCGGCTATTGGTGATTAGCGCGGCTGGACGGGTGACCAAGAAAGAAGTGGAAAGCAGTGGCGCTACGAGTCCGCGAGATGATGAAGGAAGTCACTCCCGGATTTCGCGTCTTAACCGATTTTCGCTGGCTAGAACGGATGGACCCGGCGGCAGCGATCCCTCTTGCGGAAATCATGGATGCGCTGGCGGAGAAAGATGTGGCGGCGGTGGTCCGGGTGGTTCCCGATCCACGCAAGGACATTGGCTTAAATATTCTTTCGCAATTTCATTACGGCCCGCAACATCAAGCTCAGCTACCTTCGAGTCGTTAGCGGAAGCGTTGTCAGCGTTGATGGACAAAGAAATCTAGTAAAGTGCCGTTCTGCCGAGACGGCCTGCTGATTGCAACAACGCGTCGCTGGCGCGGCAACGGATTTCCGGTGTCCTGCCTCCAGGATAGTTTGCGATAGTTAAACAAAAACTCGTGCAGCGGCGTCTGCAAACTGAGAACATCTGATCTCATGCCTCTGACGCGCATAAATCCGATCCCGAAATCGGGACGGAAATTTCCCGAAACCGAAAAGCGAATCGCATTACCGAAAATGACCGTGCGTGGCCAACTCAGTCGGAGCTGGCAGTTTACGCGCGCAGATGGAATGCTGGCACAACGCCTTGCAGTGGGTAGCGAGACGACACCGTTGCCTTAGCGGCGGTGCAAGCGTCCCGAAGCATGACCACGAGAAGGAGAAGGAACTATGTTTGAATCATTCCTGCAAGATGTCCGGATTGGTCTTCGTGTTTTGTTCAAGGAAAAGTCGTTCTGTTTTCTAGCTGTGCTCGTGCTCGCGACTCGGCATCGGCGGCGCGACCACGCAATTCACCGTCGTCAACGCTACGGTGTTGCGCGGGTTTTCGTTTCCTCATCCAGAACAGCTGATGAGCGTAGGGTTGATTGACCCCCAGGCCAGTGCGCCAAACAATAATTTCGGTCTCGGCAACATTCCGACGGCTCAGGACTACGAGGATTTGCGCGCGGCCCAGCAATCGTTCGCGCAGATGGCCGGCTATTTGAGCGGATCGACCATCAACGTGAGCTACAAAAATAATCCGCAGCGTTACACTGGCGCCTACATCACCGAGGATCTCTTTAAGATTATCGGCGTGTCGCCGATCATGGGCCGCGACTTCACCGCTGACGACAACAAGCCCGGCGCGGAGAAAGTCGCCATTTTAAGTCACGAGATTTGGAAGCGGGATTTCAATGGCGACCGCCAACATTGTCGGACAAAGCGTTCGGATTAATGGCAAGGCCGCGACCATCATCGGCGTGATGCCGCAAATTTTAAGTTTCCATTTTCCGAACAACTTTGGGTTTCCCTTTACAATGAGTTTCCTCCAATACCGCGCGGTCAGCTCGTGATCGGCGCCAATAACGCCGCACCCGCGGTCATGGGCCGGCTCAAGCCGGGCGTCAGCATCGATCAGGTGAACGCGGAGTTTGTCGGCCTGGCGCGTCGGTTGGCGCAGGACAATCCGAAAACGAACAGCACTCTCACGTCCGCCAGCGTCCAGCCGCTGTCTGAAGGCAATGACGGGCCCGCAACTACGTCAGCAGGTTTGGGGAATGCTTGCCGCGGTCATCCTCGTTTTGCTGATCGCGTGCGTGAACGTGATGAATATGCAATTTGGTCGCGCCGCCTTGCGGGCAAAGGAACTGGCGATTCGTGGTGCGCTCGGCGCCACCCGTTGGAGAATCGTGCGCCAAATGCTGACCGAAAGTTTCGTTGTCGCGACATTCGGCGCAGTCGCGGGCGTGATGCTGGCCTATTGGGCGGTCGACATGCTCATTCGGGCGACGAATGCGCTGCCGTTTCCGCCACCTTATTGGATTCAATATAGGATAGACGGCCCTGTTCTCTTCTTCACCGTCGCCATCACTTTGGTGGCAACGATTGTTTCCGGTTTAGTTCCTGCGTTGGTTAGCTCGAAGGCAATGCCGCCGAGATCATGAAAGAAGGCGGCCGCGGCAATAGCAGCCGTTTGGTCAATATCATCACTCGTGTGCTCGTGGTCGGGCAGATCGCGTTGACGGCCGCGCTCCTGATTGCGGCGACGCTGCAAATCAAATCAATTCGAAATCAGATCACGCTCAATTATGGCTACGACGAGATGCCATTTATGCGGCGCGCATGGCTCTGATGGAAGGCGCTTACCCGACGCAGGATGCCCGCCGCGGATTTTTCCTTCGCGCGGTGCGGGCATTGCGAGCCAATCCGCAATTCGAATCTGCCGCGATGACCGATCGCTTTCGCATGACCTTTGCCGGCCAAGGTCAATATGAAGTGGACGGTCAAAATTATACGACGGACCGCGATCGGCCCCGGGAAACTTCGAGTCGGTCTCGGATAACTATTTTGCGACGCTCGGTCTTGAAGATTTTGGAAGGCCGCGACTTCACCATTGACGACACCGATGCCAAACAACCGGTGGCGATCGTTAACACGAGTTTCGCGCGAAAGTATTACGGTAACGAAAGTCCGATTGGGCGTCGGATCCGGATTTACAATCCCGGTCAACCGCAGCCGTGGCGGACGATTGTCGGGTGGTTCCCGACACCCTGATGCAGGGTCCATTCGACCAGCAGACCGATACCGCCGGGCTTTTACATGCCGCTACTCGGCGCCGAGCCAGCCACCGCAATTTTGCACAATCATTGTTCGCCCGCGTCCGGGACAGCGAGCCGATACCCTCGGCTCGGCCCTCGAGCAAGGCAGTTGCCGAACTCGATTCAAATTTGCCGACTTATTTCGCCGGAACGCCAGCGCAGTTCCACAATGAAATTCTCGGTGGCAACCGCAATTATCGCGACCTTATTCGGCATTTTCGGAGCCGTCGCATTCGTGCTCTCGGCGGTTGGTCTTTACGGCGTGATGAGCTTTTCCGTTACTCAGCGAACGCAGGAATTTGGCATCCGTATGGCGCTGGGCGCGGATGCCGCTCGCATCTTTCGCATGGTCATGACGCAAGGCGCCTGGCAGCTGGGCATAGGACTTATCGCTTGGCGCCGGTGGCGCCGCACTGCTTCTCGGAGTTCTCGCCGCCGCTGCTTTGCAGAACATTCTCTTCAAGGTCAACACCCTCGATCCCATCATTTATTTCGCGGTTGCGGGAATGCTCGCCCTCGTCGCCGCGGCATCTTGCTTCGTGCCCGCACGCCGCGCCACCAGGTCGATCAATGGTCGCATTGCGATACGAGTGATGTCGTGGCGAAGTCCATAAGCGAGCGATCCAATCATTTACAGCGCGGTGGCCGGACTCTTGACTGCGGTCGCGGCGGCATCGTGTTTTGTGCCGGCGCGGCGTGCCACTCAGGTCAATCCTTTCGTAGCGCTACGCGCAGAGTAGTTGTGGACGCGGATCGGTGATCCCAGTCTCGGCGTGCGAGTTCCGCGAGGAACACAGGCCTGAGGCCTGAGCGCCCAGCGGGTTTGTAACCCGCTGCGACACCAATGCGATTACAGTTGTCCTAGCAGCGGAATGCAACTCCGCTGGGCGCACAGACTGGCACTCCGTGTTCCGGCGAACACCGCCCCAATTGCCGTCTAACGAGAACTGGCAGCCTGTTGGCGCCACAAAAATAGACCGGCACGCCTGTGAGGACGATCAGAATTCCGATTCCTGATGTCTTCGGGGCTAGAAAAGCCAGGTCGAGAATTACAATCACTGCCAAAGCAATCGAAATAATCGGAACAAAGGGATAACCCCAGGTGCGATACGGGCGCTCTGCCGCCGGCTTTTTCTCCGCAAGACGATGACCGCCGCGATAAGGAGCACGTAAAAATTAAATCCGCTGAGACGATGTATTCGAGCAATTGCGTGTAGACGTTGCCGAACGTGGCGGCGCCGGTTTGTGCGTTAGTCGTAACGGTGCGCGGCAAAGTGAGAAACGCTGTCCAGATCGCCTGCACCAGCAGCGCAAACGCCGGCACATGGAAGCGATTTGTCGTTCCGACCTTATGAAAAAATAAATTGTCTCGCGCCATGGCGTAGTAAACCCGCGCGCCGGCGAGGATGAGCCCGTTATTGCAACCAAACGTCGAGATCATGATTGCCGCTGCCATCGCCAGCACGCCGGGGGTCCCAAAAATGGCACGCATCATTGCGACCGCCACGCGATTTTGCGGCGCGTTTTGGATTTCGGTCAGCGGCAGGGAAGCGATGTAGGCGACGTTCGCGAGCACGTAGAGCACAACCACAATCCCGCAACCGTAGAGCAAGGCGCGCGAAAGATTCCGTCCTGGTTCGCGCACTTCGCTGCCGATAAACGTGACGTTAGTCCACGCCGTTTGCGCGAAGAGCGGTCCGACCATTGCTTTGCCAAATAATAAAGCAACCGCGAGTCCGCCGACGACGGGGAGTCCCGGTTGCACCGCTCGTGCGCTCCAGCCATTAGCCGACCGCATTCCACCAGTGCGATGCCAGCGCCGCGCAATTCGGTTTCCATCCAAAAATGAGTCCAAGAATGATCGCGCCGATGAGCGCGGCGGTTTTTGTGAAGGTAAAACTGTTCTGGACAATCTTGCCGACGCGAAGTCCGCGAGTGTTCGAAAATGTGAGAAGCGCAATCAGAAGGATTGCGACCAGTTGTTCGGTCGAAAGACTGATGGCATACCCGGGCAACAGGACGATCGGTGCGATCAGATAATGATCTCCGGCAATACTTGGCGCGAAGACGCCGAGAAACCTCGCAAATGCGATCGCAACAGCCGCGATCGTTCCGGTCTGCACGACCAGAAACAGGGTCCAGCCAAATAAAAATCCAAGCGCTGGTCCGTAGGCTTCGCGCAAGAAAACATAAACCCCGCCCGCCCGTGGCATCATCGTCGCCAGTTCCGCGCAGCAAAGCGCCCCCGTGATCGTGAGCAATCCGGCAACGACCCACGTCAACAACAACCAGCCGGGAGCGCCGATTAATCGCGACGATTCCGCCGAGACAATGAAAATCCCTGACCCGATCATCGAGCCGATCACGATCATGGTGGCGTCGAGCAAACTGAGTCCGCGGACGAGCGAAGAGGATCGATCAGTATGATTCATTTGAGAAAAAGACAGTGCATGGTCATGGCGGGCTCCATTGCACGGTCACCGCGACGCCCATTACATGGTCTTCTAACTTTTTCTGGCGCGGCGATGATAATTCCTTCGCTTTCCAGTCGCGCCCGCAATGTCCGCGCGAATTCGACCGCGCCCGGGGTATCGCCATGGAGGCAGATGGTTTCGGCCCGAACCGAAATGTCGGTTCCGTCCACAGCGCGAATTTTTCCTTCCTTCAACATTCGCAGGACGCGCTCCGCCGCCTCCGCTGGATCATGCAACAGCGCCTCCGGCTTCGTTCGGGAAACGAGCGAGCCGTCGCTATTATAGTTGCGGTCCGCGAAAACTTCGGCTGCGGTTGGCAGTCCCAATTCGTGCGCCGCTCTAAACAGCTCGGTCCCGGCGGGCGCGAATAGGATTGCACGTGTATCAACGGCGAGCATCCCGTGCGCGATCGCGTCGGATAATTCGCGATCACGCACCGCCATATTATAGAGGGCGCCGTGCGGCTTAACATGGTTCATCTCCACTCCCGCTGCGGTGCACAGCGCGTTAAATGCGCCCAACCTGATAGGCCACGAGCGCGTAAACCTCCGCTGCGCTGACCTGCATTTCGGTTCGTCCAAAATCTTTTCGATCGTCGAGACTTGGATGCGCCCCCACCGCGACGCCTTTTTCTTTTGCGGCGCGAATAGAATTGAAAATTGACGCCGGATTTCCGGCGTGAAATCCGCACGCGATATTTGCAGAGCTAACGAGGCTTAGAATTTCATCGTCGTGACCCGCCCCTTCCCCGAGATCTGAATTTAAATCAACTTTCATCCGAAACGGGCCTCCAACCCGGCACGGAAAAGTGCCGCGCTCGCGCTCGCGCTCGCGCAAAAGAGCGCGCGCTTCTTCCAGCTCGATCAATTCGAACCGGACTTCGTCAAGAGGCTGCAATTGTGCCGCGTGGCCGAGATCGACCGTGATCACGTGCGCGATTTTCGGATAACCCCCGATAGTCTGGCAATCACCAAGAAGCACGACCGGCGCGCCGCTAGGCGGAAGCTGAATCGTTCCAGGCGCCACTGCTTCGGAAACAAGCTCGCGCGGGTTAGCCGGTAAAATCTCACCGCCTTCCAGTCGCAAACCCATGCGGTCGGAATTCATTGCTACGCGGAATTTTGTGCGAGCAATTTTTCTCCGATATCATCATCCCAATTCTTGCCGCGAATAACGCGAAGAAATCTTCCGCGCGGGACGAATCGCGGCGCGCTCAATCGGAAACGACGTCAGAAATTTCCTTGCGCATACGCGAGCAAAGTTTTGATTCGCCGCCAAGGGAAGCTCATCGCCATCGCGCAGGACACGCCCTGCCCATCCACCGAAGTGCGCGCGTAAATCGGTCGCCCGGCTTCCCAGAATTTCGGGAACGTCGACGCCGCCGGAAATGGCCAGCCAGGCACGACCACCGCGCTTCGGTGAAATCTCGATCGCCGCCCCGGCTGAGACTCGAGCGCAATGCAAAATCGGAATCAGACTCGTCTCCAACTCGTATCTCGAATTCGCCGCCGGCCCAGGCGACCAATCGGTCGACGTCAACCTTCAATCGTGACCCGGCCGCTCGAGCACTCCAAACCAGCCATGCAGTCCGGATTGCCAACCAGAAGATTGGCGAGACGCAAAGATACGGAATCGAGCGCACCACCAGGTGTCACGCCAAACTTGCGGAGTCCGACGCGGCCGCAATCCTGCACCGTAGTCTGGAACCCGGCCAAAATAACGGACGCAATCATTCTTGTTCGGCATCAAATTGTGCGCGGGTGATTCTGACGAAAACGCACACGATCCCCAGGTCGCAAGAGAGTGGGCGGGTTTTCGGTCGCTCTAAATAAGCGCAACGGAGTGCGGCCAATTACATTCCAACCTCCGGGCGATTCAAATGGATAAATGCCAGCTTGAGCGTTGGCGATCGCGACGGAACCAGCGGGAACTTTCGTTCGCGGGCTTTCCAGCCGTGGCACACGCAACTTGTCCGACAGCCCGGCGAGAAAAGGGAAGCCAGGGACGAATCCGATGCAGGCTACCGTGTATTCGGTCGATGAATGTAATGCGATGATGGCGTCGCCGGTCAGAAACGTTTGACTCGCGACACGTGCGAGATCGAGCGCAAATTCATCATCATAACAAACTGGAATTTCGATCTTCCGCGCCTTTCGCAGTGCGCGAATGCCAGCCGAGGAAACTAATGCGCCAATCTTGTCTTCAAAGTCTTGTTCAATCCGAGCTGGATCAAAAACACCGCTACCGATTCGTAAGCGCAAGTGACATCCATTACTCCCGGAAGGTTCGCCCCTTCGAGTCTCTCCGCCGCTGAAAGTGTTCGCGCCAATAATCGCGCGCGATCGGAAGACTCATCAGCAAAATCAAGAGTGATTGCGGAATCACCTAGCGGAGAAATCTTCATCAGTTACGATTTATCCCGTCATTCCGAGCGAAGTCGAGAAGTCCCGTATTAGTTTCTGTAGCAGCAGCGTGTCGGCCGCGCACGCGGTGCCATTTGTCATTCCGAGCGAAGTCGAGGAATCTCTGACTAATTGTTAACATTATTACAAAGCGTTTTGAAACAATAGCTAGAGATGTCTCGACTTCGCTCGACATGACAAAGGGCAGATTGTGAAAGCATGGAAATTTATACTTCTCGCGCTGGCGGTCATCGCCCTGCTTTGGTTCCTTAATCCCGAACGCGCAATCCAACGCAACGAGCCCGGCCTCGTCGAAATCGTTTATCTGGCTGAGAGCGGGCCGGAAGCGGGATCGGTCGAAGAAGCGATGCGTGATTTCGAAGCCCAAAGCCGAGCTGCTCATCAAGAAAATCCAGCGCAGCCGATTTACAAAATTATCAAAGGCCAAACCGCCTCGCGTGATCCGACCGCTGATCCCACCCGCTTTCTCGTTAGCACTGCCGGCGGAATGCCCCTCGACTTGATCCTCTTCGATCGCTACGCTGTGAGCGAATGGGCCGCGCGCGGAGCTTTCACCAAGTTGGATGATTTTGTCGCGCGCGAATCGACCAATCCCGCACCTGACGCAATTCGTCCGGAGAATTTTTACAAGTCATGCTGGGACGAAGTTATCTATGAAAATCCGACCACCGGTGAGCGCGGCATTTACGGAATCCCGGAGCGAGTGGATGATCGCGCGCTTTTTTACAATAAGGATCTATTGAAGCGAGCCGGCTTTGTCGACGCCAACGGGGAAGCGCAGCCACCCCGCACCTGGGAAGAGCTCGAACAAATGGCGGTCAAACTAACTGAACACGACGCCCGCGGCCGCATTACCCAGCTTGGCTTCGCCCCAATTTCGGCAACGCCTGGCTTTATCTCTACAGTTGGATGAACGGCGGCCGGTTTATGAGCGACGATCGCCGTCAATTGCACCTTGAACTCTCCGGCCGTCGTTCAGGCGCTGGAATGGATGACACGCGTCTATGATTCGTTAGGCGGCGCGCAAAAGAGTTCGCCTTCGAAGGGACGGCGCAGTCCGGACAACGGAGCGCTCCGCCTGGTGAGCTCGATCTGTTCGTCCAAGGCAAGGTTGCGATGAAAATCGACGGCTACTGGACCTTTCCGGAAGTGCTCGCGCAATACGGCCAAAACTTGAACTATGCCGTCACACTTCCGCCATTGCCCGCCGGGCGCGGCTGGCAAGGAGAACAACGCATACAGTTGGGTCAGCGGCTGGTGCTACGCCATCCCTTCTACCGCACGACAAAAGAAGGTGCGTGGGAGTTACTGAAGTTCATGTGCAGCCAGCATGCCCGTGAAATCATCGGCGAAAGCGAGCGGCTGCGCCTGCAAAGCATCGGCCGCATTTATGTGCCGACGCAAAACGCAAACCGACACATCAACGAATGGGCTTTCCACAAGTATATCGCGTCCGACCCAGCTGTTCCCGCCAAGCTTCGGGATGGCATCAAACTGTTAAACGACCTGATCGATACTTCGCCCTTCCGCCCGGTAACGCCAGTTGGTCAATTACTCTTCACCGAACAGAAGCGCGCGACTGAGAACGCCATCTTCCACAAAATGTCCGCTCAGGAAGCACTCAATGAAAGCACCACGGTCGTGCAAGACGCGCTCGATCGTGCGCTCAGTCCAGCGCGCGGCGTCATTGTGCCATGGAAGTATTTCCTGGCCGTCTACTTCTTGTTACTCGTAGGAGCCGCGGTCGGAATCTATCTTTGGCGAGACGCGCGATTTATCGTGCTCGTGCTCCTACTCGAAGAGGACACTCGATGACGATTACGAGCAGGAGCACGATTATGAGCATGAGCATGAATTCAACTAGGAACGCGCAGCAGTTATCTGCGCTCGCAATGGGCGGGCGGTTGGCTCTGTGCTTCGCCATGGATTATCGGTTTTATCCTCTTCACCGGCGGCCCAATTCTCTTCGCCATCGTCGCTAGCTTCTGCGATTACGACATTCTTAATCCCGCGCGCTTTGTCGGCCTGGCAAACTATCGCTGGATGTTTACCCGGGACCCGCTGTTTTGGAAGGTGATTGGTAATACCCTCTACATGGTCATCGGTATTCCACTCGGTATGGCGCTGAGTCTGGCTATCGCTCTTCTGCTCAACCTTGAAGTGCGCGGTGTGGCGGTCTGGCGCACATTTTTCTATCTGCCTTCAATCGTGCCCGCGGTAGCTTCCAGCATTCTGTGGATTTGGATTTTCAATCCGCGGATCGGCTTGCTTAACAATGTCCTGGCCGCTTTCGGCATTCACGGACCTAACTGGTTACAAGACGAGCACACCAGCAAGATCGCGCTCATTTTGATGGGACTTTGGTCGGCCGGCGGCGGAATGATTGTTTGGCTGGCGGGATTGAAGGGAATCAGCCCAAGCTACTACGAAGCAGCCGCACTCGACGGCGCCAATGCCTGGCAACGCTTTCGCACCATCACTCTTCCGTTACTCACTCCCTATATTTTCTTCAATCTCATCATGGGTTTGATCGCTACCCTGCAAATCTTCACCCAATCATTCATTATGACTCAAGGCGGCCCATCGATTCCACTCTCTTCTACGCCTACCATCTCTTTAACAACGCGTTCCGTTTTTTACAAATGGGCTACGCCAGCGCGCTTGGTTGGTTCCTTTTCCTGGCTGTTTTCCTCTTAACATTGCTGCAACTCAAACTCTCAAAACGCTGGGTTCATTATGAAGAATGATGGCGCACATATGATGCGTCGCCTTCTCATCTACGTTCTGTTATTCGCCGGGTCGCTCTTGTTCGCCTGGCCCTTCATTTGGATGGTCGGGACTTCGATTAAACTGGAGCGCGAAGTTCTTCCAATCGGTCACGTGTTTTACCAGAGCAGCCCATTCCGCGAAGCAAATCCCTTACCTCGACGATCGAATGTTTGCTCATGCAGACGGACCACATCGCGACGAAGCGATTGCGATCCTGGAAGAACAACTGCGCAGTCCACGTTTGGCCGCCGCAGGTCGATCCCGAAATTGCGCGCCAACAGGTGGCGCGCGGAATCTATGAGCGTTTGCTTGGGCTAATTCCATATGAACGCTGGAGCGATTCGGGCGAACAATTGCGCGCCGCCTTAACTGCCGCAATCGCCCCGGATCTAATCGATAGCGTATTTGGACAACTGCGACGCGTCTTGCTCATCGGACAACTTCGCGCCCGTTCCACCGAGTTGCAGGAAGATGAACTCGTTTCTGGATCGGATGCCGCAACGAAATGGATTGTTGCCGGGCCAGGGGCGCTTTCCCAGAAAGCCGACGCTTCGGAATTTTCCTACGATTTTTCTTCCGACAGCAAGGTTACGTTATCGCAAACGTTCACTACCAGTTTTCCAATCGAGCGTTTACGCCGCCTGCAATTCTATTTTCCAGCCCGATGACAGTTGGCACGCCTTGCGTATGACGGTGGAGAAACTCGGCCATCGCTTTGTCAGCGAGCGAGCGGTTTATCTCGCTGATCACAACTGGCAAGTTGCTACCTGGCAGGAACCGAGCGCGGATGACTCGCTTACCAAAATCAAAACCTGGACGCTGCTAAAGGATGCAGGGCAATCGGCAATTCATGGCCCGAACGAAATCAGGATTACGCTGGAACTGCATCGCACCGGCGTGATGGGCGCGTGGCTGGCAAAAATTTGGCGCAATTATCGCCTCACCCTCGATTACATTCCATTTTTGGCGTTACGTCGGCACTGGTCTATTTCTCGTTATATTGAATCTAATCGGCACACTCTTCAGCTGTTCGCTTGCCGCTTATGCTTTCGCCCGTCTGCAATGGCCCGGCCGCGGCATCTGCTTTGCCGCGTTGCTCGGCACGATGATGATTCCAGCGCAGGTGACGATGATTCCGCAGTTCCTGATCATGCAAAAACTCGGCTGGTATAACACGCTCAAGCCGCTTTGGGTGATGAGTTTCTTTGGCTCCGCCTTCAGCATTTTTCTGTTACGGGAGTTTCTTAAAGGCATTCCTCGCGACTTGGAAGATGCTGCGCGTCTCGATGGCTGCGGCTTTCTCCGGATCTACTGGCATATTATGCTGCCCTTGGTGCGCCCAACCCTCGCCGTTATTGCCATTTTCACTTTCCTCGCAACCTGGAACGATTTTATGGGGCCGCTCATCTACCTGAGCGATCAACGGCTCTATCCCCTCTCCTTCGGCCTTTACGCTTTCCAGATTCAATCCCTTCAGCCCGGGACCAGCGCTGGCATCGGGATGTTAATGGCGAGGCTCGCTCCTGATGATGCTGCCGGTAATCGCAATCTTCTTTTTCGCCCAACGCTACTTTCTCCAAGGTATTACATTGACGGGAATGAAGGGATAATCGAGTCGCTGCTCTACCGAGACGCAATGCCCTATTTTACCGCCTCGATTTCGATTGTCGGCGTGACGTTATTGCTAATGCCGGAAATGGATTCCGAAGCGCTACTAAACATTAACCCGAAATCTTTGCGATTGATCGGATCGGTGGTGACGATCCAGCGAGTGCGCTCGGGAAGCGACTCGCTGCTCGGGGGTGTGGCCAATTTCACATGCAACGTCATCGGCTTGGTCACGCCGTGCATGGTGAAATCGCCAAGGATGTCGCCGCTATTTTCGCCAGTCTGCTTTACACTCCGACTCTTAAACGTGATCTCCGGAAATTTCGCGGCATCGAAAAACTCGGGGCTGAGCAAATGATGGTCGCGCTTCTGAATTTTGGTATCGAGGCTGGCGACCGAAATCCTGGCAGTGACCGATGAACGTTCCGGATGCTCGCGGTCTACTTCGATCGTTCCGCTGAAACGATGAAAGTCGCCGCGCACGGTGCTGACAAATTGATGCAGGCTAAACGCGATTCGTGAATGCGCGGTGTCAATCTTATAGGTTTCGGCAAATGCGCCCAGCGGGACGAATAGCAGGGCCACGAAGAGAAAACGATACGCTCTCATGAACCATCCTTATCGCTGGCAAGCAATTTCAGCAACGCCGGCCGCGACGATGGCAACCTGCCAAAGAGATGGGCCAGGGCCACGGCCGCGTTCGACTTTGCGCCCTGCACCCCAGTGATGCGCGCCAGTTCTGTTTCAAAGTGAAGAATCGCCCGTTGGTCGGGATCATACTGATCGAGGTAACCGAAAGCGCGCTCGAGCAAATGAAAGATTTCCGGTTCGTGATGCTCGATCTCGGTGCAGACTTCGATCAACTCGACAAAATACGACGCGGCCTGCGTGCGCCGATGATCAGTTCGAATTCCTGCGAATGCATTGACCACCACAACCTCACGCAGGGTATGCAAATTCGATTTGCGGCTTTTCGCGATTGATAACTCGGCTTCAAAGAACAAATCGAGCTGTCCGCGAAAAGGACTCCTGGGTCGTCTCGCACCACGAGCAACGGTTTGGATAATACCGAGCGAATTGGTGCACCAGGAGACAATGAGGCTGGTGTCGCTCAGCTTGCGTTTGCGTAGAAGGATTCCGCGCGTGGTCGCATTCACGGGTGACATTAAGCGACCGCACCAACTTTTGTAGGGCGACCATTCCTGGTCACCATTTACACATTGGCGGCGAGGAATCGCCGCCCTACAGTTTTGCGCTGGGCTGCCGGGTAACTGCTCGCGTCTGCGTGATCACGGGCTTTTCTGGAAGATTGTTTCGGCGAGACGCCGAAAGTCGAGCGAACGCATCGCACGCGAGACGCGCGCGCTACCCGGAATTTGAAGAGACGCGGTCGCAAATCGCGTTCGTCGCGTTGCGATTCAGCGTCGTTTTCACAGTTTGGCTTCATGCAAACACGCAGGATTGGCTCGCTCGAAGTTTCGGTCGTCGGACTTGGCTGCAATAATTTCGGCTGGCGCATTGATGCGGAGGCGAGCGCGAAAGTTATCGACGCAGCAATCGAATCGGGAATCACGTTCTTCGATACCGCTGATCGGTACGGTAAAGGGCAGAGCGAAGATTTTCTCGGACGCGCCCTGGGGTCGCGACGGGATCAAATCATTCTGGCGACCAAGTTCGGAATGGAAATGGAGAAGGGACAACAGGGCGCATCACCGCAGTATATTCCGGAAGCGATTGAAGCGAGCTTGCGCCGGCTGAGGACAGATCGGATCGATCTTTACCAATTGCATCAGCCCGATCCGAAGACGCCGATTGCCGATACCCTTGGCGCGCTTGATCAACTGGTGCGCGCCGGGAAAGTGCGCGAGATCGGCTGCTCGAATTTCTCCGTTCGCGCAAATCCGGGAAGCAGCAGATGCCGCCAAAGGCGGCGCGCATTTTGTTAGTGTGCAAAACGAGTTCAGTCTCTTTCACCGCGACCCGGAAAATGACGGTGTCCTAGCCGAATGCGAAGCACGTGGGCTGGCATTTCTTCCCCTATTTCCCGTTAGCCAGTGGATTGCTTACGGGGAAATATCGCCGCGGGAAGAAATTGCCGGAAGGAAGTCGTGCCGCCGAGGGCTGGGGACCAAAAGTGTTTACGGAAAGAAATCTGACAGTCGTGGAGCGACTAATCGAATTCGCGGAATCGCGTAATCACACGGTGCTCGACCTGGCCTTCGCCTGGCTGCTGGCCCACAAACCGGTGGCATCGGTCATCGCCGGCGCGAGCAAGCCCGAACAGATTCAGGCGAATGCGAAAGCAGTGAATTGGAAACTGACTTCAGACGACCTCGCAGCGAATTGATGCGATCATGACAGGAAGAGTAAATGTTGCAGCGCGCAGCTCTGCGGCGCGCGGGAAAGAGCTCGCCCTCCAAGTGTGCTTCGATTTTGCGACCTCACTTTGGTCTGGGTAGCGCACGTGTGGCGATCGCGTCTCGATCGCGACTTCTATAAGACTGTTTCGGCGAGACGCGTGACGCATTACCCGGAACAGGAAGGACGCTCAATCACTCAGCAACGAATTGTGATTGCGCGCCGCAAACCTTTGGCAACACCTTAGGACATGTCAGCCTACATCATTGTTGAAATCGAAATCACCGATCCCGTGGGCTACGAAGAATACAAAAAGCTCGCGGGCCCGACGGTGGAGCAATACGGCGGTAAATACATTGTGCGCGGCGGCGCGTGCGAAACGCTGGAAGGCGATTGGAAACCGAAGCGCATTGTTATTTTGCAATTTGAAAACATGGAGCGCGCCAAAGCCTGGCTCAATTGCCCAGAATACGCCGAACCGCGCAAAATGCGCCATCGCACCGCCAAGACGCGGATGGTCCTGGTAGAAGGTTTGTAATCTTTCGGATTACTTGCCGAATCGCGCCGATATCCGAACGAGGAAATTTCAAAGTCGAAATGCGCGCCGGGGGCATTTATGGTGCGCGCGCATGAGTGAAGAAACGATTGCGCAACGGGTCATTCGCGTCATCGCCAAGAACAAGAAAATGGCGCTGGAAGAACTATGTGCGGCTACCCGTTTCGACGACCTGAAGATGGATTCGCTCGATGCCTTGAACATGATCTTCGCCTTCAATTGTCGTCGCTTCAGCTCCTAACTCGGGGAGCGCAGGCAACTTGCTCTGCCCGTCTTCGGCTGCCAGCCGAAATGATATCTCCGTCGGCAAGCCGCTGAGGCTGGTAGCCTGCGCTGCCCAGCAACGCAATTCACCGAGCGCGTAAACCGCATTCGGTTAAAATGTCGCTTCGTGGCCACGACCGAAACTGCGCGCATTCCCGAGGACATCACTGGCCGAGCGCGGCGTGTGCCGGTGGGCGAAGTCAATTGGCGCACTACTTTTCGAGCGCTGCGCCATCGCAATTACCGCCTGTTTTTTATGGCCAACTCGTCTCACTCATCGGCACCTGGCTGCAACAAACCGCCATGAGCTGGTTCGTTTATGAAATCACCGGCTCGAAATTCCTGCTTGGCGCCGTTTCCGCGATCGGTTCCGCGCCGATGATGATTTTTCGCTTTGGGGCGGCTCGCTGGCGGACCGTTATCCCAAGCGATCCATCCTGATCGGGACGCAAGCGGCGCAAATGTTCTGCGCCTTCGTCCTCGCCGCCGGCGCACATTTGGGATTTGCCAACGCGAATTTCATTATCGTAATCGCGGCGCTCAACGGAATCGCGATGGGATTCGATATCCCGGCCAGGCAAGCGTTCACCGTGGAAATGACGAGCCGCGAAGATCTGCTCAACGCCATCTCTCTTAACAGTTCAATCTTTCATGCCGCGCGCGTGATCGGGCCGTCCATTGCCGGGCTAATGATCGGGACAGTTGGCATCGCCATTTGTTTTTTCTAAACGGCCTGAGTTTCATTGCCGTCATTGCCGGATTAATGATGATGAAACTGCCGCCGCAGACTGCGGCCAGCCACTCACGCGTCTCCGCTGGAACATGCATGGAAAGGGATCGTTTATTCAGTAAGACATCCGCGCGTGCGCACGATTCTCCTGCTCTTTTTGTGGTTGGCGTTTTCGGCTGGTCTTACACCGTGCTGATGCCCGCATTCGCGCGCGACGTCCTCGGCCGCGGAGCCAACGGTTACGGAATTCTGATTTCAGCGAGCGGCGCGGGCGCACTAATCGGCGCGCTGATCGTGGCTGCTTACGGGCACCTGGTCACCCCGCGCAAACTTGCCTTTAGCGGCGTCTATTTATTCTCCGCCGCGATGACTGCCATTGCCTTCGCGAGAAGCTTTTATCTGGCTGTGGCTTTCCTGTTCCTTGCCGGATTCGGAATGCTTCTATTTTTCGCCACTTCGAACACAACGTTGCAAACCATCGTGCCGGACGAAATGCGCGGTCGCGTGATGGGTGTTTGGTCGCTCGTCTTCGGCGCGATGATTCCAGTGGGCAGTCTGGAAGCAGGAGCGGTCGCACATTTTGGGGAACGCCGTTCGCGCTCGGCTTTGGCGCAATCATTTGTCTGATCGCGGCAATCATTACTCGAGTCGTGATTGCGCGTCGCGAACGGCGGCAACTGAACTGCGACGCAGCTTCTCGCAGGAAAACGTCTTTCGAACGGCAACTTGTAAGCATTGTCGCCAGATCGCAGTACGTGATCTGCGTCGGCGACGGCCAGCTGTCTCTGTCTTCAACTAACGATTCACAATATGTAGCGCGCGCTTCTCCACCGCCATCGCGGCCTCTTTTACCGCTTCGCTCAGGGTTGGGTGCGAGTGGGTTGTTCGTCCGAGATCTTCGCTGCTACCGCCAAACTCGATGACGGAGGTTGGCTCGGCGATTAATTCCGAAGCGGCATGTTGCAGAATGTGCGCGCCCAGAATTTCTGTCGGTTTTAGCGTCGGCAATGAACTTTACCAGCCCTTCGACATCTTCGTTGGCCAGGGCACGGCCATTAGCACGAAACGGAAACTTCCCAATCCGCACCTCCATCCCTTTTTCTTTCGCCTGATCTTCGGTAATGCCGACGCCGGCCAGCTCCGGGTTGGTGTAAATGATGCCTGGGATCGCGTCGTAATTTACGTGGCCGGATTTTCCGGCAATGATCTCAACGCAGGCAATGCCTTCATCCTCGGCCTTGTGCGCGAGCATCGGGCCGGCAATGACGTCGCCAATGGCGTAGATTCCTTCGACATTCGTCCGAAAATGCTTGTCGACCTTGATCCGTTTTCGCTCATCAAATTCGACGCCGACTTTTTCCGCGCCGAGACCCTCGCTAAACGGCTTGCGCCCGACCGATACCAGCACCTTGTCGGCTTCAAACGTTAACTTCTCGTTAGCCTTTTCCGCAGAAGCAATGACGCGCCCGTTCTCCACTTTCACGCCGGTCACCTTCGTTTCGAGATGAAACTTGATTCCCTGCGCAGTGAGAGCGCGCTGGAGCAAATTCGACAGCTCGAGGTCGAAACCCACGGCAATGCGCGGCAGAAATTCGAGCATTGTCACTTCGCTACCGAGGCGGTTCCAAACCGAACCCAGCTCGAGCCCGATCGCGCCCGCGCCGATAACGAGAAACTTCTTTGGCGCCTCGGTAAAACAGAGCGCTTCCGTGCTGCTAACGATTCGTTTGGCCATCGAATTTCGCGAACGGCAGTTCGATCGGGCACACTGCCGGTTGCAATAACGATGTTCTTGGTCTCGATCTCCTGCGTTTCGCCGCCGGAAGATTTCACGGAAACTTTTCCCGGCGCCGTGATCGTGCCCATTCCTTCCAGCACCATCACCTTGTTTGTCTTCATTAACTGACGCACGCCGCCGGTGAGCGTTTTCACCACTTTATCTTTGCGCTTTTGCATCGTCGGCAGATCGACGCGCGGGTTCTCGATCACAATTCCGTGTTTAGCCGCTTCTTTTTGCGAAGGAAAAATGGTCGCTGGAAGTGAGCAGGGCTTTGCTCGGAATACAGCCGATGTTCAGGCAGGTGCCACCGAGTTCCTTATCTTTCTCGATGATCGCGGTCTTGAGCCCGAGCTGGCCGGCGCGAATGGCGGCGACGTATCCGCCGGGGCCGGAGCCGATAATTACGACATCAAACTTGTCCATAAATCGTTAGCTCGTCATTCCGAGCGTTAAAAATCGATCGGTAATGTCTTGGGGTTTTCGATTCCTTCCTTCACCTTAATCAAAAATGTGACCGCTTCTTTGCCATCGATGATGCGATGATCGTAGCTGAGAGCGAGATACATCATCGGGCGCACTACCACTGCACCGTTCACTGCGATCGGGCGCTCCATGATCTTGTGCATACCCAGAATTCCGCTTTGTGGCGGATTCAAAATTGGCGTGCTCAGGAGCGAGCCATAAACGCCGCCGTTCGAAATGGTAAACGTCCCTCCCTGCAACTCCTCGATTTTCAATTTTCCTTCGCGCGCCTTCTTCGCGTAATCGGCGATATCCCGCTCCAGCTCGGCGAAGCGACTTCTTGTCAGCGTCCCGCACTACCGGCAACGACTAGCCCGCGTTCCGTCCCGACGGCGACCCTGATGTCGTAGAAATTATTTTGAATGAAATAGTCCCCTTCTATTCGCCCATTGATCGGAGGCACCGCCTTCAACGCCGCCACCGTCGCTTTAACGAAGAACGACATGAAACCAAGTTTCAACCCATTCTTCTTTGTGAATTCGCTCCTGCGCGTGCGCACGCAATGCCTGCACCGTCGCTCATGTCGCACTCGTTGAACGTGGTCAGGATCGCAGCAGTATGCTGCGCCATGACCAACTGCTGCGCGATCTTGCGGCGCAATGGCGACATTTTTGCGAACGACGCGACCATCCTGGGCAGCCGGCGCCAGCGAGCCTAGCTCGGCCCGGCCACCTCAGTCGCCGTTCTTGCTTCGGTGTCTGTTCGTTCTGCGGCGCCGCGATTTTGCGTGCCGCGAGCGCGTCTCCTTTGGTAATGCGACCGCCTTTTCCCGTGCCGGAGATTTTTGCGGGATCGAGTTTTTCTTCATCGACAATGCGACGGACCGCAGGCGAAAGCGTGGTTATCCTGCCGCCGGAGTCGACGACTGGTCGGCCGCGGTCAGCGCACCGCGGCTACAGAAGCTTGCTCAGGCGCCCCTTTTTTCCTTTTGCAGGCGCAGCCTCCTGCCGCGCCCGACTCTTCAACTTCCGCCACGACTTTCGCCGATTTTTACTTCCTGACCTTCGGCAGCCTTGGTTCTGAGGGACGCCATCCGCTTCGGCGACGATTTCAGTCGAAACTTTGTCAGTTTCGAGAGTGAAGAGGGGCTCGCCTTTCTTACCTCGCTCGCCTGATTTCTTGTGCCAGACGGAAACGACACCGCTGGAAATCGATTCGCCGACAGCGGGAATTTTCACCTGCACGCTCATTGCGCGGCTACATAAGCGCAAACCGCCGCGCGAGTCGAACGCCAAGTCATTTCATCGGACAATCCAGTTCCTGTGGTGGCCGGCTGTCGCTCGCGTAACACGGCGAGCTCGTGCGCTGGGTTGCAGCCGACACGGCTTCCGCTACAGAATTCAAATGGCGAGGCGCGTAGTTTCTTTCAGCGCGGTTGAACCATCTTTGTCGCGCCTTCCAGGCTGAAAGCGAAACCGACAAACTCGCACTCGGGCGCTTCATCAAGGAGCGTGATGTATTCAACGGTATGTCCGTCGGGGTCGGAAAAGTAAATCTGCGCCGATGGCATCCAGCCGATGACCGATGGTTCCGTTGTAATCTTCCCGAAAAATCTCGCGTAACGACGCCGAGGCTGCTAAGGCGTGAACCGGCGGCAAGCAGGTCGGACAAGGCCAGAGCGACAGCAAAGTGGACAACGATGAGATTGGCCCCAAGGCGTGGTGGGACCCCACAGGCCGAGCATTGAACGTTTCTGGAACCGATCCAGAGAAAGACAACGTCGCGGGTGAGATCACGGTGGGCATACTCCAGTCCCACGACATCAACATAAAAACCGACTGGAGACCTTCGGTGTCCGTTACCGGCAGATGTGTTTCGTAAAGATGCATCGTCCGCTTCATGGGCTAACGAGGTTTAGGCGACTGTTACGCGAGCGGCTCATAAACTGTCCCGCCAACATGCCCGCGCTTCCCAAATCAGACCGAAAACGCCTCCGCGATCAGGCATGCTTGTTCGCGTTTATGAAGAGCGAGAGCGACCGACGGCGGGACTGGCGCTGGCGTTGCGCCCGGCGTAGCCAACTTCGCGGCGAAACATGGCAGCGCAGGCGCGGCTCGATGAAACTCCACGCGCCCATGTTTTGCGATTCTTCCTGGCACCAAACCAGTCTTGCGCTTCTTCGGAAACGCTTCAACCGCAGCGCGCAGCTGCATTCTCATCCAGCGGATAGAGCTGCTCGACGCGGATAATCGCGCTGTTGGTGATCTTTTCCTTCTCGCGATGGCAACAAGATCGAAATAGACTTTCCGGAGCACAAGAATGACGCGCTCGATTTTGTCGGCTTCAGCCGGCCGGCGATCGCGGCTACAGGGTCGGGAATAATCTCGTGAAATTTTCCGCTGGTGAAATCTTCCGCGCGCGAAGTCGAAAATTCCGCGCGCAAGCAGACTTTTCGGCGTCATGATGATGAGCGGCTTGATGAAATCGCGTTTCATTTGCCGCCGCAAGACGTGAAAATACTGCGCGGGCGTGGTCGGATTGCAGACCTGGATGTTGTCCTCGGCGCAGGCTTGCAGAAACCGCTCAAGCCGGCGCGCTGGAATGTTCGGGCCCTGCCCTTCGTAACCGTGCGGCAAGAGCAAAACGATCCCGCTCGGCCGCTGCCATTTTGATTCGGCGGAAACGATGAACTGATCGATGATGGTCTGCGCCCCGTTCACAAAATCGCCGAACTGCGCCTCCCACAAGCACAACATGTTTGGATAATCGAGCGAGTAGCCGTAATCGAATCCGAGGCACGGCGGCTTCCGAAAGCAGACTGTTGTAAACACAAATGCGCGCCTGTTTTTCGCGCCAGATGCAGCAGCGGATTATAGGAGCGCACCGGTTTTGGCGTCGTACCAATAGGCATGACGCTGGCCGAACGTTCCGCGCCGGCTGTCCTGGCCGGACAATCGCACCGGAATGTTCTTCGAGTAGCAGCGATCCAAACGCGAGCGCTTCGGCAAATCCCCAATCATATGGCACCGCCTCTCTCAAAATCTGCGCGGCGCCGATCGATCAGCATCCGTTTCACTCTTCGGCAGAATGTGGAACCCTTCCGGAACGCGCGGTGAGTCCATCGACAATCGTGCGCAGCATCTCCTCGCTGATCGCGGTCGGTTTCGATTCGGTGCTGTATTTCGATTGAAAAACGGCGGTCGATTCCTTGAACTTCGCCTGCTCGCCCGTTTTTTGTTTTTCCAGCGCTTTGATATGTTCGAGCGCCATCTCGAGCCGGAGCTGAAACTCGGTCTCGAGCGAAGCGGCATCGTCCTGAGTAAGCACGCCGCGATCGAGCAACTCCCGCTTATAGATCTGGGTGACCGATGGCCGCTTATCGATCCTGGCGTAGAGATCCGGCTGGGTGAAGCTCGGCTCATCTACTTCTTGGTGGCCGTATTTGCGGTAGCAATACATGTCGATGACGAAGTCGCGTCCGAATTCCTGGCGAAAATCGAGCGCCATCTCGAGTGACGAACTTGAGCGCAAGCGGATCTTCGCCGTTCACGTGAAGGATGGGAACCTCGATCATCTTGGCGATATCGGTTGCATACATCGATGAACGCGCGTCTTCCGGCAAAGTGGTGAACCCGATCTGGTTGTTGACCACGATGTGGAATGGTGCCGCCGGTGGAGTAACCGTGCCAGCTGCGACATGTTGAGCGTTTCCGCCACGATCCCCTGCCCGGCGAAGGCGGCGTCGCCATGAATTAAAAGTGGCAGAACTTTGCGCCGATGTTCGGTATCGCCGCGGATGCGTTGGCGGGCACGCGCTGTCCCTTCCACAACCGGATCAACCGCTTCGAGATGACTGGGGTTTGCCGAAAGCCGGATCTCCACTTCGCCGGCGGCGAGTTTGCGCACGGTGCGATAGCCAAGGTGATATTTCACGTCGCCATCGCCGGCGACAAGAGCGGAGATGTAATTCTCGGTGAACTCGGTGAAGATGACGTTGAGCGATTTTCTCAGGAAATTGGCCAGCACATTGAGCCGGCCACGATGGGCCATGCCCATGCAGATTTCCTCGACCCCGTCGCTGGCACACTTGTGCAGAAGGGTATCGAGAATCGCCATCAAACCTTCCGCGCCTTGCAGGAAAAACGTTTTTGCCCGACGTAACTGCGTGTGCAGAAAAACTTCGAATGTCTCCGCTTCGAGTAGCGAGCGAAGGAGCGCGATTTGTATTTCCGGCGAAGGCGGCGGCGCGAAGATGCGCGATTCGAGGCGATGCCGCACCCAATCACGAATGCGGGTGTTTTGAATGTGCTGGAATTCCGCGCCAATCGAGCCGGCGTAAATTTGATCGAGCAGCGCGATCATTTCGCGCAGCGTCATCTGGCGATTATCGAGGAAGAATTTTGATGAAACCGGATAGTCGAGGTCCTTTGTCGCTAAAGCCGAACTCGCGAAGGCTGAGCAGCGGATTTTCCGGGCGTTTTTCCGCCAACGGATTCACCCGCGCGATGGTGTGACCGAGAATGCGATAGGCGTAAACGAGAGCGTCGATGCGCGTTTGCAGCGGACTCTCGCGCAGATCTGCGCCGCGCTCCGCGGCACCGCTTCGACGGCAGCGCCATTTTTGCCGTCGAGGTTCCCGAGCTCGAATCCTTCAAAAATGCCGACCAACCGGAATCGAGCGAGTCGGGATCTTTCTGCCAGCGCTCGTAATTCTGCTCGAGCAAATCGAGATTCAGGCCGGGCGGCAAACGAACGGATGCATGATATCAAGATCAATGTCGTAAAAACGAGACGACCGGCAAGTTGACAGTGGAAAGGGCGCCCGGTTACTTGCGCGGGCGATCATGAAAATGAAACGAACGTGTTGTAGCCACGGCGCTCTGCGCTTAACGCCTCGACAATCGACGAGGCGGCATACAAGCCTGTCGCGGCGCGGGTCTCCACACTGGCGATGCTGATTGGCGATGCAGCGTGCATCGCGCAAACGCCGACACCGCTGCCGTCGTCAACGCCTACCGATCCGGCTTCTGAGCCCGCTGTTCTCGCGGTCGCGAAAGTGATGCCGGCCGTCGTTAACATTAATGCCGAGCGCGCGTAGTGCGCCGGCACAATCCGCGATCCATTCGGAAGATTTCGCGACCGAATTCTTTGGCACCTACCGCAGCCAACCACGCGAAGTCCGACAGCGTCTGCAAAGTCTTGGCTCCGGTTTCATCGTTGACCCGGCCGGCTACATTGTGACCAATGAGCACGTGGTGCAGCGCGCAGCCGACCTGAGAATCGAAGTGACCACGAGCGACGGCAAGGTTTACAACGCCCACTACATAACGGGCGATCCCAAAAGGATCTCGCGTTTATCAAAATCGACGGCCAAGAGCGGATTCCCGTTCATTAATCTCGATAATCCTTTCGCCCAATCTTCTCGGCCAAACGGTGATCGTCCTGGCAACTCAGTCGGTTACGGCAGCTCGATCAGCCGCGGCGTGCTCAGTGGACTGAAGCGAGACATCACGATAGAGCAATCTGGCATACAAAGATCTTGTGCAAACCGACGCGGCGATTAATCCAGGAAATTCTGGCGGCCCGGTGGTCGATATTGCGGGCCGGCTGGTCGGGGTGAGTTCGGCCAAAATGGCATTTACGCCCGCAGGGTGTTCCGACCACAGGGACTTGGGTTCGCCATTCCGGCCGAGACCGTGCGCGACAGTGGTCAAAGGATTCAAAGCAGTCGCGCAGAAGAAGCCTTCCGCAGCAGCCACCCAGCAGCTCCAATCAACCCGCCGCGGCAAATGCCGATCGTCTTTTGGAATGCAATTGCAAGATCTGACGGCGGAACTAACCGATGCTTTTGACTTGGTTCCCGGGCGCGGAGTTTTGGTTAGCGCGGTTGAGCCGAGAAGTCCGGCGGCGGAAATCGGGGTCGAGCGCGGACTGGTGATTTACCGAGTCGGGACGGCACGATGTGAACTCGGTGAAATCGATCGAGAGCCTGCTCGGGCGCGCGCAAAGCGGGATGACGGTTGATTTCACCGTCGGCGTCGTTCGAAGACGATGGGACGCGCCAGATCCAAACCGTGCCATTGACAGCGCGCTAAAATTTTTAGACAACGCAGCGCGATGAAAGTTGTCTCAAAAGGATTAGTGAATTCGAGAAATGGAAGATACCCTCTTCGGAGGCCCTCATCCTAGCTTTCTCCCGCAAGGAGAAAGGAATGCTTGGTCTCGTTTCACTGACGGGACAAAGCTATTTCCTCCGGTGGAGTTTGTTTCATGATCAAGGTTGAAAATTTAACCAAAAATACGCAGGTCAGACCGCGATCCGCGATCTCAACTTCGAGGTCGGCCAGGGGAGATCATGGGTTTCCTCGGGCCGAACGGCGCCGGCAAGACAACCACGATGCGTATTCTTGGCGAGCTTCATGCCGCCAACCTCCGGCCGGGCCTCCATCGCCGGTTTCGATATTTTCGAGCAATCACTTCAGGCCCGAGCGCACCTTGGTTACATGCCGGAAACACGTGCCGCTCTACAACGACATGCGCGTGAACGAATATCTTGAACTACCGCGCCGCCCTCAAAGGCATTCCACATCGGCGCGATGAGCGAACGGGTCGGCGATGTGAAGGAACTTTGCGGGTTGCGCGAAGTTGAAAACAAACTCATTCGCGCGCTTTCCGAAAGGATTTCGGCAACGGGTTGGATTGGCAGACGCGTTACTGCACGAACCCGATCTGCTGATTCTGGATGAACCGACGATCGGTCTCGATCCGAATCAAATCCGCGCAGGTGCGCGAGCTAATCAAGAATCTCGGCAAACAACATACGATTTTGCTTTCGACCCATATTTTGCCCGAGGTCGAGATGACCTGCACGCGGCGTCATCATCATCAACAAAGGGCGAATCGAAGCGTGCGACACGCCGGAAAATCTGCTCGGTCGCATTCGGACGGCCGGCGGAGTGACGCTGGAAGCGAAGGTCGGCGCGGATGACGCAGCGGCTGAGCTGAAGAAAATCACGCGGCGTCCGCGATGTGGGCGAGACGGAGGATAACGGCTGGAAGATTTTGTCGCTGCGAGTGGAATCGGGGGCGGACGTTCGACCGGAGGTTTTCCGCCTGGCGCGGGACCGCCATTGGGAGGTGCGCGAGCTAACCGCGCGCCGCGCAACGCTGGAGGATGTTTTTGTGGAGATCACCCATTCGGATGAGACGTGATGAAAATAACATTCCGATGTTTCATCACTTCGCTCTAGCAGCGGCGTGTCATCCTGAGCGAAGCGAAGGACCTCACACCAACTGCCGTGCCTCACCCAAACCTCGTCCTTGTGTAATCAATCAGGATGGGCGAGGTCCTCGCCGTCTGCGCGGCTCGGGATGACAGACGAGCGCGCGGCGCCATTTTTGCCATGCGTAAGTTCTACACTCTTCTCTCGCGCGAAGTATCGCAGCTACTTCTACTCGCCCATCGCCTACATCGTTCTGGTCTTCTTTCTGTTCGTGAGCGGAGCCGACTTCTACTTCCAGATTTCGTTCATGAACCAGCGGCCAGTGCAATATTCGGTGCAGGAAGCATTTTTAATTCGGTATTTTTCTGGTTCGCCTTTGTTCTGATTTTCCCGCTCATCACCATGCGGTCTGTTCGCGGAGGAATTTAAGCTGGGAACGATCGAGCCGCTTATGACTGCGCCGGTGCGAGACTGGCAGGTGGTGCTGGCGAAATTTTTCGGCGCTCTCGTTTTCTACCTCGTTCTCTGGGTTCCCACCATTCTTTACTTCGTGATCTTCCAATACATCACCGGTCAAACAGCGGCGGGGTCAACCGGCGCGTATTGGGGTTCTTACCTGATGCTGCTGCTGCTGGGAATGTTTTATATCAGCATCGGCTGCTTCGCTTCGGTCCTGACTAGAAACCAGATTATCGCCGCGGTGATTTCGTTTTGCGCGATCACGCTGCATTTCTTCTCCGGCCTAATCACTTTCATTCTAACCGAGGTCAGTTCCGACGACGCGGCAAGCTCCTTGGCTATTTCTCCGCCCTTGAACAAATGGGCACGCTCTCGCGCGGCGAGATCGATACCCGCCCGATCGTTCTCTACCTCAGCCTGACGATTGTCATGCTTGGTCTGACCTATCAGGCATTTCAATCGCGCAAATGGAGACTGTAATCGTGGACGGAGCAAAGCCAAAGAAAATTCATCGCTTCCAGATCGGACTGAATGTCGTCGTTCAGATTGGCTTGCTCATCTTCCTGGCGTCGATGGTGAACTATCTCGGCTTCGAGCATTACCGGCGCTGGGATTTCTCGCGCGATCAAAAATACGCTCTCTCGGACAAAACGAAACGCATGCTTGACTCATTGAAGGGAAAACTGCGCATCACGGTTTTCTTTTCGCCAAACACGCCGATCACCAGCGACGTGCAAAGTCTGCTAACGGAATATCAGTACGCCGCCAAAGGGAAGATCGACGTCGAGCACATCGATCCGGAACGCAACTTCTCGCGAGCGAAGGAACTTTTCGACAAATACAAGGTAGTCACGGACGAAAGCATGCTGGTGCTTGATTACGAGGGGCGGAACAAAACGGTCAAGGCCTCGGAAATGGCGGAGAGTGGATCAAAGCGGGATGGCGATGGGCGAAGCGTCCGCGTGTGACCGCGTTCAAGGGCGAGCAGGCAATCAGCAGCGCGATCATCGATCTGACCGAGGGAAAGAAAAACATCATCGGCTATGTGCTCGGCCACAAAGAACCGCCCATCGCAGAAGCCGCCCCAAGCCTGATGACGCTGGAGCCGGCCGCCAGACCAGCCCGATCTCGGTGCTGAAGACGTTCATCGAGAACGAAAACATCAAGCTTCAGGAACTGAATCTTTTCAACGTCGACGCAATTCCGGCGGAGATGAAGACGATCATGATCGTCGGCCCGCAATACGATTTTTCCGACCGCGAGATGCAATTGCTGCGCGATTTTTGGAACAAACAGGGGCGCATTCTGCTGTTGCTCGATCCATCCGCAAAAACGCCGAAGCTTGACGCGTTTCTGGCACGAGCTCGGCGTGAGAGTGAACGATGATCGCCTGATGGCGATGGTGCGCACTGGCATCGAAGAAATCGCGCGAGTGCGCGATGTCATTGGCGCGTTTCTGCCCGACTCTGCCGATCACCAAACGGCTGGCCGACGTGCGCGCGCCATTTTTGGGCGGAACGTGTTCGCTCACGCTCGACTCGCAGCGGGTCGCAAGGCCGCCGGCGTTCAGCTGCAGCCGCTGGTGCAGGCGGAAAAAGGTTACTGGGGTGAGGTCGATTACAATTCGGACGATCCGGCTAAATTACAGTTCGAACAAAATCGGCGACCACGCTGCGCCCCTGACGATCGCGGCCTCGATCGAAAAGGGCGGTAGTGGCGACGAACGGGTGCGGGTGAATTCGTCCGCGTATGGTGGTAGTGAGCAATTCGCTTTTTGTTCAGGACAATGCGCTCACTCAGGACCAGCAGGCACTCGATTTTATTTCCGGCAGCATTAACTGGCTGATGAGTCGCGAGCAAATGATCGGTATCGCGCCGAAGGTGCCGAAAACGCTTACCTTCAGCCTCGATCAAACCGCGCTCCGTAATTTGCGCTGGATTGTTCTGGTCTTGATGCCGCTGGTGCCGGCATTGATCGGTTCCGCGGTGTGGTGGAAGCGGCGGGCCTGATCGCGCTATGAGATTCCGAACCACGCTCGTGCTCTTTGCCCTCACCGCTGGCGTTAGTCGTTTTCATCAAATTTTACGAAACCAAGCGCCCGAACACCGAAGAAGCGAATCGTCGCGCCCAGAACGTGATCAATTTCGAGCGCGATAAAATCGACGGAGTTGTCATTCAGAACGGCGAAGAGCGGATCGAATTAAAACGCGCAGACAAAAATGGCGACTGGAATCGCCGGTCAAAGACCTGGCCGATGGCAGTACCGTAGACAGCTTATTGTTCGATCTGGAAGACTGGAAAAAGACGCAACCATCAGCGGAAAAGAAATCGAGGCGGACAAGAGCCGGATGGCGGAATACGGTGTGGCCAAAGCGAAGCTGCGGCTCAAGCTCGCAAGGCGCGAACGCGCCGCCGGAGATTTTATTCGGTAACAACGCCGCTCTCGAAGGCAAGACCTATGTGCGGCTGGAGAATTCGAAGGATGTCTTTCTCGCTGCGCAATCGATCAAGAACCAGATTTCCGAAAAAACCGGAGGAATTTCGCGATCGCAAATTGACCGACATAATCGCGACACAGGTCACACGACTTTCGCTCAAAACCGCGGCCGGTGAAATGGAACTGCAAAAGCAAGGTGATCACTGGCAAATCGTGAAACCGTTGCGGGCCCGGGCCGACGATCAAAAGGTCAACGACTTCATCGCGCAGATTACGACTAGCCGGATCGCTCAATTTGTGGCCGACGATGCCGGCGATTTGCACCCCTACGGCCTGACCGAGCCCCGCGGGAACGGTGACGATTTTTACCGACAACGACAGCAGCAAGGCCAGATTTTGCAGATAGGCGGCGTACCCGAAAAGAAAAGGACCAGGTTTACGTCCGATTCGCGCCGCGCAAGTTCGTTTACACCCTGCCGAACAAGATTGAAGCGATTTTGGGCACCAAAACCAAACGATTTACGTGACCGGCACCTGGTGCGTTTTGATCAAAATCAGCTGGACCGCATCACCATTGATGCTCCCGGAAAAACAAAAACGGTGCTGGCCCGCAAAGATCAAAACTGGACGATCATCAATCGGAACAATCGCCCGGCCAATGCAGCAGAAGCACGCCGGTTAATTGAGTTGCTTGCGCGGCGAGCAAGTAACGAATTTCGTCACAGACGTTGCATCCGATTTGCCGAAATATGGTCTCGATAAGCCGCAACTGACGGTCACCCTCAGCTCATTTGCGTCGGAGAACACGGCCGAGACCCAGGCGGGTGAGCATCCTTTGGCGACGATCGCATTCGGAAAAATCGATGGTGAAAATATCTTCGCGCGTGTCGGAGAGGAACCATTCGTAGTAGCGGTTCGCCGCTCCACGCTCGATAATATTTTTGCCGATCCGTTGCAGTGGCAGGAACTGGCAATTTTCAAGCTTCAAGCCGGAACAAATCCACCGGTTGTCGCTTTTCACCGATCACGAACAGAGCTTTGATCCGCGGGGCGAACAATCAATGGCAATGGGTCAGTGGTAGCGGGCCGATCAACACCGTGAATGTGCAATCGCTGGTGAACACGCTCGCCTCGCTGCATGCCATTCGCTGGATCGCAAATGTTCCGCCGGGAACGCTTCGATAAACCATCGCTCGTCATCAGTTTTACTACTTCGCCGGATGACAAGGCCCAACACAAGCTGACAATCGGCGGACCTTCGCCTGATGGAACATCGATGGCGCGAACCGACGAACAGGAAGGCGCCTTTGTGATTAGTAACTCGGATTTGAGGGCGTTGCGAGCAGAGCTGGTGCAACCACCATCACCTTCACCCTCGGCCAGTGCGTCGCCCTCGGTCGCGACCTCCCCCATGACCGCGCCAACGCCCTGAACGTCCAGCTGCCGCCGGCGCGCAGAAATTCCGAACTGCCGGCTGAGACAGCGGCAGCTACACTTCCGCGGCGTAAATCGTCACGATACCGCCGGTGAGTGGCTCGGCTATGGCATTTTGAAATCCGCTGGCTTCAATCAAATCGCACATCGCACGACCGCTGGGAAAATTTTCGATAGAAGAGCCGAGATATTGGTAGGCTTCCTTTTCACGCGTAATGAGTGCGGAAGCGAAGGGCAAGATTCGGCGCAGGTAAAATCGGTAAAGGAAACGAAGGATCGGCTTTGGCGGCCGAGAAAAATCGAGCACGAGCAGATGACCGGCGGAGGTCAGAACACGACGCATTTCGCGCAGCGCCGCCGCCCAATCGCGCACGTTTCGCAGACCAAACGCGACGGTTATGGCGTCGAACGATTGTTCCGCTAACGGTAATTGGGCAGCATCGGCGGCAATAAGCTGACGAACTCCCTTGCCGCGCGCGAGTGCGAGCATGGCACTGGAAAAATCCAGACCGACGATTTGGGCACGAGGGATTTTGTCTTGAAGGGCGAGCGCGAGATCGCCGCTGCCCGTGGCGAGGTCGAGCACACAAGCCGGATTCCATTTCGCGACAATCTCGGCTGCCCGTCTGCGCCAGAAGAAATCCCGGCCAAAGCTCAAAAGGTGGTTCGCGAGGTCGTATCGTCTGGCGACGCGATCAAACATTTCCCGAACAACTTCGGGATCACGCGCACAGGGCGGTTTCCTCAGGCGAGCTCAACCATCGGCGTTCGCTCGGAAACCGCGATTGTGCAAGTAACGCCGCGCCTCGTGGACAGGCGCCGGGCTTTTCACCCTTCGGCGAGAAACCGCGAGCAGGGTGATCAGAAATCCAACCGGAGCGACGTGCAGTAACAGCCGGCTAATCGAAAGACCTACATGCTCGAGGTAGTTGGGCCAGCTGCTGAAGACATAAATCAACAGATACAGCACGATGGGAACGGAACAGAGCAGTTAGCAATACCGGTACCTGGATTGCGCATTTGACCCAGCAAGTAGGCCACGCCAACCGCGACAACAAACCAAAACAAACTCCAGGTAGGAAGATTATGGAATTCGGTCAAAAGTGCGGAAAAAGTGGAAGGATACGGTCGAGATGACTGCTAAAGGTCTCCAAATTCATCGGTAGAAAGTCGGCGGCCTGTGGCGCGTGCATGGCCGATAGATAAAAGCGCCAGCCGCAAATGATCAGAAGCCCTGGGAACAATGCCAAAAATGCCGAGATGATCTTTTCGTCCGTAAAATGACGAATACTCCGCAAGCTGCCGCGACGATCCATAGAATGAGGCCATCACGTTTTACCCACGGCAGCAGGGCGAGGCATGCGGCGTAAAGGCGGAAAAAGGCATCGTTCTTTGGTTCGGTGGCGCAGAAAAGGCACCCGATCGTTGCCAGATAAAAGATACTCAGCGGAAAATCTGCGTAACCACCGATTGCACTCCCGACTTCAACCGTAATCTGTGGGACAAAAAACAGAAAGGCCGCCATGAGCAGCCCAATCCATGTTTTTCCGGTGAAACGCCTGCCCAATGCGACGACCAAGAATGTTCCGATAACATAGAAAATTGAAAGATGGTTTTCGCGCAGAATTGGTCGGCTTCACCGAGCCAAAGATAAAGCCACAGCTCGGTGAACGGAATAGCTAGCGGATATTCCGGATGACTGAAGGCGCGACCGCTGTCGCTAAAATACGTCGCGGGAATGAACGCCGCCGTTGGCAAAGGCGTAGCGAGCTTTGATTTCCCAGTTGAGCAATCCGTCCCAACCAAGGGTATGAACAAATGAAAGATAGAAGACGATCGCAATTTCAATAACGATAATTGTCCCGAGGAAAATTTCGAACGGCCTCGGCGTTCGCTGAAGCGATCGCGGCACCATTCTGTCTCCAACCAACGAATCCCAGCGAAAGGCAAATGATGCTAACGAGACCGGGCAGCAGCATCGCCGTGGACAAAAAGACCAAAGATCCAGAGAAGCAGTGAAACCGCCCCAGTTCCAAGAAGCCAGGAGAAAGCGATTTGCTCCGTAAGACTAAATCGTATCTTCTGACGAACCAGCAAAGCCAGCAGGCCATAGCCGCCGACAAAAAGTGTCCCGTATGCGCCGAGCAAAAGCGAGCGCACTCATCGCCGCGCCTTTTCCCGTATCGAGACTACTTCCAGCCCCGAGCCGAATACCTTCCCGGCCGGCAACCAATGAGGACGGTTAACGCGACAAAAACCACCGCTGCGACCTCATCGGGGTTCATCTTCGAGAGTTCGTTGTCCGGATGCGTTCCACTGATTTCGAATAAACGGACAAGATGCGGCGAGGCGAGGTATGCAGTCGTCATTCCCAAACCAGAACTAAACGCGTCATCCTTGCAGGTGAAGATGATGATGCGCTTGGACGCGCGCTCATCGATTGGAAGATCGAGATCACGTCCTTCGATGCGCCCGATGCGCCGGTGGCAAATTTCAGATAGCTGTCGCAGGTGTGGAGAGGACCGGTAGAGTGAAGCGGGTGGTCGAGTCACGCCGGAATAGATTCTCGGGATGCTTACCAAAGTGACGCGACGGCCAACCCGCCCCAAAGCAATACGTGCGCAATGCGCCCGTAGGAAAAGCGGACCGTCATCAGGAATGCTTCAGGCGCGGTCCCAAATTCAACAGTCTCGGCCGATTCGCTCGGCGAATTCTCGTTAGAGAAAACGGCGCTACTACCGCGAACAAAGAAGTTGTATTTGATGATGGCGTAGAAGGCGCGGATTCCATCGCGCCAGGTAATTTTTTCCTTCTTCATAGTGCGGCCGTCGTAAGAGATACCGACTTCGTAAATCCGGCAGCGGGCGCGGGCTACTTTGGCCGTGATTTCGGGTTCGAATCCGAAGCGATCTTCGCGCAGATCAATGGTCCTGATGACGGAAGTGCGGAATGCCTTGTAGCAAGTTTCCATGTCAGTGAGATTGATGTTTGTGCACATGTTTGAGAGCAAAGTGAGCAGTTTGTTGCCGATCATGTGCCAGAAATAAACGACACGATGTGGGCCGGCGCCCATGAAGCGCGAACCGAAAACGACATCTGCTTTGCCGCTTAAGATCGGCTCGAGCAAGCGAGGGTATTCCTCGCGGATTATATTCGAGGTCGGCGTCCTGGACGAGAATGATATCACCGGTAGCGGCGGCGAAAACCACTGCGCAAGGCCGCGCCCTTGCCCACGATTAACACCGTGGTAAATGACGCGATCGGCAATTGGCTCGACATTGCGTTTCAAGATCGTGCGGCTGCCGTCAGTCGAACCATCATCTACGACGATGATCTCGATGTCCCGGAGAGGTGCGGTCCGGACCGCGGACACGATTTCGGCAACAGTATCGCGTTCGTTATAACAGGGGATAACGACGGAGATTTTCATCGGCCCTGCTTACAGAGCAAGAATCCCGCCGAGGGCGTTGCGCCAGCGGCGAAACGATGACCGGGTCCACTGATCTGCAGCTTAGAGATGTCTTGGCTGCAATGCCCACGCTGCGTTACGCAGTCATGATGCAGTTACAGTAAAGCGACGACGCGGGTGTCGCATCCCGCTATTCTGTCGGATGGAATCGCCCGGCGCGTCAGCGAGCCGATCTAGGCCTGCAATGCTCACGAGAGGACTCGAACCTCCACGGGTTGCCCCATACGGTCCTGAGCCGCACGCGTCTGCCAGTTCCGCCACGTGAGCTCGAAAAATTGGCGGAGGGAAGCTGACTTATCCGCGCAGCCTGCGCAACCGCAATCAACCGCGTCGTTTCTTGCGGGCCCGGTTTTCGAGCGCGTGCGCTTTGCGGGCCTTGCCGAGCGAACGGAGAAGATCGGCGTAGTTCGCCGCCACGACTTCGTATTCCTCTGGCGGTTTGGCCGTCGCTTCCTCCCAAGCCTGGAGTGATGCGCGATAGAGTTCTGAAGCCCGTTCGTAATCGCCTCGCGAATGATAAACGACCGCGAGATTGCATTTCGATTGGGCGATGTCGGGGTGGCTGGCAGGAAATGCTTTCTCGCGGATGGCGAGCGCGCGGAGATGAACCTGTTCCGCTTCCGTAAAACGCTTCTCGTTTGTATAAAAGACGCCGAGATTATTCAGCACCGAGGCGACATCGGGATGTTCCGGCCCGAGTTGGTTTTCGTAAATTTGGAGAGCACGGAGATAGTATGGTTCAGCGGCGGTGCCGCGGCCGGCTTTGCGGCACATGAGAGCAACATTGTTCAGCAGCGCGCCGAGATCAGAAAACGGTAGTCCGGGCACCTGCGGAGCCGCTGCGACCGCCTGCTCAAAAAGTCGATCGCTTCTTCAGTATGGCCGAAGCTCATTACAGAGTTGCCCCAGTCGCCGGGAAGAGTGGAAAACAGCTTCATCATCGGCGGGTCGCATCCTGCGCCAGCAGCCGGTGAGCGTTGACCAGATACAGCCTTCGCTCCCGAGCGATTCCCGTTCTGTTCGTGCAATAAACCAAGTTTTCGTAACTGAACGCCAGCCTGGCGTCACCGGCGCCGAAGCTCCGTTTGGCGATTTCTAGCGCGCTTTCCCCTACCCGGATCGCTTGGGCCAGGTGATTGGTCGCGCTCAGAGTATCAAGCTTGTCATTGAGGACTCCCCAAAGGTGCTCCTCGCCTTTCATGGGGAATTCACCAGCCTTCGCTCAACTGAGGTCACAAGATGGGTCGCGAGCTCTTCGGCTGCCAGGGGCAAAGCCTGTCGCTCGTCGGTCGTAACATCAGTCCCAACGAAAAACTGGTGGTGCCGACAACGTCGGCATAGGGCATGAGCATGCTACCGCCGCGCGCTTCAAGTTTATACCTTACGTGCATGGTGAGGTTAAACTCCGTCGTGGCGAAGGACGTTGCCGCGCACCGATCGCGCGGGGTGCGATTAATTTCGGTGATCTCAGCCTTTAAGACGGCATCGGCATTACCCTTGTCGGCGATCTTGTAAGTGCCGTCCTGTTGCAGTTGTTTGATAACACTGTCGGTAACGAGCAACTTCGACGCGCGGCAGCAAGGTTTTGTTTTCAAACGTCGGCACCGCAACAAGCGTGAACATCGCGCAGAACAGCTGGGTTTCACCGGCCCCACGTGGTAGCCGAGGCAGCCGGTAAGAAGCAAACAGACCGCAGTGAGGAGGTTTTCACGGCGCCGGCGAAGCGGCAGAATCAGGCGAGGCGGAGGGCTCGGGCGTGGCAGCGGCTTCCGGAGCAGGCGATGACTCCGGGCTTGGGGACGGCTCAGGCGCAGTCGTTGTCGGTGGCAAAAGCGAGGCCGGCGGCGGCAAGTTCGAATCTGGTTCCGGTGGTGGAAGCGGAGCAACTTCGGCGTCGCTGTTGCGGAAGGCAGGTCTGGAATTGCCGGCGGAGCTGCGTGAAGCCACTTGCTTTTTCTTCGGTTCGCTCACCGCAACGGCGGGCGTCAAAGCTGTTGGACCCGACCTTCGCGCGAATTTGGTCGATCCGTTTTTGCGGCTTCTGCGCTCGCCGTCGTTCCCGGGTGCTCCCGAATTACTTCGCCATAGTAAATGACGGCCGCGCGATAAGCTTCTCTCCTTGTCGTAAAATTTGGCAATCTTCATGGCATCGCCAGTCGATTTCTGCTGCAGACGCTCAAGATTTTCGCGGGCTTGCGGTGCTTTCTCGCTCTTGGGATAACGAAACAGGAAATCTTCGAATGCCGTCCTGGCGCTTTTGGGTCGCGGCCTGATCATTAGTCCCGAGACGTGCCGCTTCGTACCCAAATATATCCGATTTGATATTGCGCGTCCGCCGCAATCGGATCATTGGGGAATTTGTCGATCACGGCCTGATAAGCCTGAATCGCGGCATCATTTGCATGCTGTTTCTGCCGGGCCAGACCGATATCGAACTGGGCCCGGGCGGTATATCTGCCGAAGGGGCGGTCCGCACGATCGCAGCGAAGATTTCAACCGCACGATCCAATCGAGGTCAGCAGTTGGAATTCCGAGCAGCTTTATTTTCTTTCCGGAAAGATACATTTCGCCGACACGAAACTGCGCCTCGATCGCTTCGTCGAAATTGGGGCTGCTGGGATATCTTTCCACCAACCAGCGATAGGTCGTGGCTGCTTTCATATAGTGCGTCCTCGAACTCGAGCAGCTGTGCCGCTCTGTAAGTGGCGCCTGGAGCCAGGGCGTACCGTTGGGGTAGCTTCTGCAAAGTTGAGTATAGGCCTTGATCGCGCGGCCCATGTTTCCCTGTTTCTCCGCCTCTTGCGCCTTGTCAGTAAAGCCGCTGCGCGTTTGCCGCTGATTTCCTCCTCGCCGGGAGCGACATATTTCACTTTCTCGCCCGGCCGGAAAATGATCGACGCCTGTCCGCCACCGGCGAGACAGAGCACTCCAATTACAGTAATAAACAGTCGTAATCGCATGAGAACGTGGCAGGGTATTTGCCTCCGGGACCCAGTCAAGCTAAGCCGGCCTAAAAATGAGACTCCGGATGGCAGGTTCTTAGACAACGCTTGGTGCTTTTTCGTTCGCTCAAGTCTGAAGTAACTTTAGGGCGGTGAACCTGAATGAGCAGCAAAAAATCCGGATTGGAGGCCTGTGCCTGGAGCTTTGAGGATTGGCGCGAGATCTTTATCCGCGCGACCTGCCGAATCGCGCTGGCTGGAATTTTACGCGCGTCATTTCCCGACCGTTGAGATCGATTCTGACCTTTTACGCGGCTCCGGCGCGCGGATTCGGTGCGGCGCTGGCTCGATCTCACGCCTTCGCATTTTCGCTTTTCTTGCAAACTGCCACGCGAAGATCACGCACCAATGCAAACTGCGCGATTGCTCGGCAGAGTTGAGCGGATTTCTGCGCGCGATCTGAACCGCTCGTCCCCAGAGTTGCACATTATCCTCGTCCAATTGCCGCCGTCGTTTCTTCCGAAAGAGGGAAAGTACCGCTGCGTTCATTCGTCGAACAATTGCCGCGGGATTTTCGTTTTGCCATCGAATTTCGCGCATCCCGGCTGGCATCGACCGCAATTCATTCATCTTTTGGAAAAACATCGCATCTGCTGGGTTTGGGCGGACACTTCGCCGCCTGCAATGAGCGCAACTCTGGCGCCTTTCGAATTTCAGCCGCGGCACGACCGACTTTCGTACGTCCGGCTGCTCGGAGATTACACCACTAAAATACGACCGGGACGGCAAACACCGGCATCGCTACGGAAAACTGCTTTGAAACGCGAAGCCGCGATGGAAAGCTGGGCCTTGAAGATCGACCGACAACTTTCGGATGTTCGTGCGCGTCTACGCCTACGTTGAACAATCATTTCGAAGGGTTTGCTCTGGAGAGTGCGCAACGGCTGGCCGAGCGTCTGGGGCATGAACTCCCTTTGCCCTCCACCGAAGCGCAACTTCGGCGGAAGATCGCAAGCAACTCGATCTTCGACTGTAGGGCAACCGCGCCGGTTGCCAGTCCATTAGTCGGCAAGCGGAGCGCCTGCCCAATTTATTCCAAGGAGCGGCGGCGGCGCACCTGTATCCTTACCGAATCTGCCCGGCGCCAAAATAAGGCAGCAATTCTTCCGGCAGCCGCACCGAACCGTCTTTCTGCTGACCCGTTTCGATCAGCGCGGCAAACAATCGCGGTAAGGCCAGGCCCGAACCATTAAGAGTATGGCAAAACCGGTTTTTGCCTTCCGCATCCTTGAACCGCAGATTCATCCGCCGCGCCTGAAAATCCGCGAAGTTCGAGCAACTCGAAACTTCGAGATATGCATTTTGCCCCGGCGACCAAACCTCGATGTCGTAGGTTTTGGTAGCACCAAAGCCGAGATCGGCGGCGCAAAGTTCAATCACGCGATAATGCAACCCAAGCAATTTGCAAAACTTTCTCGGCATCGGCGGTCAGGACTTCGTGTTCCTCGCCGGAACTTTCCGGGTAGTGATTTTGACCAGCTCCACTTTGTCGAATTGATGGATCGCGAATGATGCCCCGCGTTTCACGACCTGCCGAACCCGCTTCCCGGCGAAAACAAGGCGTGTAGGCAACGTATTTCTTCGGCAGTTCATCCGCGCTCAAGATTTCTTCGCGGTGAAAATTTGTTACCGGCACTTCCGCAGTCGGGGCGAGAAAGAGCTGATTAATTTTCCAGTCCGCATATGTCGGCTTCGAATTTCGGCAGCTGCGATGTTCCGATCATGCATTCGCGCCGCACCAAAAACGGCGGGCTCATTTCTTCGTAACCATGCTCGCGCGTGTGCAAATCGAGCATGAACTGGATCAAAGCTTCGCTCCAACCGCGCGCCCGCGCCGGTAAAACAAATGAAACCGCTCCCACTCAGTTTTGCCGCGCGTTCGAGATCAAACAACTTGAGGTTCGTCTCAATGGTGACGTGATCCAACGGAGAATCGAGGTTCGGTTTCGCTCCCCACGAACGCACCACTGGATTGGCGCTGGCGTCCTTCCCGATCGGCACTTTGAGATGCGGCAGATTGGGAATCTCCAGGAGCATTTCCTTCTGTTGCCCGTCTACCAGGTTAACGTCTTCGTTTAAGCGAGCGATCTCTTCCCCGATTTTGCGAACACGATTCTCCAACTCGAGGGAATCCTGCCCGCGGCTCCGCATTCCGCCGATCTCCTTGCTCAGTTTCTTGCGTTCGGCGTTGAGCGCCTGCAACGCCGTCTCGGCTTTGCGTCGTTCCGCATCGACCCGGAGCAATTCGTCGATCTTCTCTTCGTCACCACTGCAGCGAAGCGCCAGTCGGCTCTCAACAAAATCTGGTTGTTCGCGAACGGTTCGAATATCGAGCACGGCGCAGTATGAAATGACGAATGTCGAATGTCGAATGTCGAAGAAATGACAAGTCCGAATGGCAAAACGCGATTCGCCGACTCATTCGGGCTTCGCCATTTCGTCATTATTTCGTCATTCGTCATTCGGGTTTCGTCATTTGATCTCGATTGTAACTCGCATGTGACAATCGTTTCCGCGCACCGATAATTTCGCGTGGATAGATTGAATCTCCTCAGTGTCGCGCTCGGACTTGCCTGTCTGGCGGGGCTAAATCTTTACTCTGACTGTTTTCGCCACTGGCCTTGCCATTCATTTCCACTGGATCGTTCTTGCCCCACAATATCAATCGCTCGCGATCCTGGGCCAGCCAATCGTCGTGATTATTTCCGGCGTTCTTTTTCTGCTCGAATTTTTCGCAGATAAAATTCCCTGGATTGATTCGGTCTGGGACGCTGTCCATACCATCATTCGACCAATCGGGGCGCGCTTCTCGCCATCCAGGTTCTCGGACATTCCAGTCCAACCTTGGATGTTATCATTGTGTTGCTCGCAGGCACTACTGCGCTCGCGACGCACACCGCCAAGGCTACGACCCGCCTCCTTTCAAACACATCGCCAGAGCCGTTTTCAAATATTGCACTCAGTGTCGGTGAGGATGCAGTAGTGATCGGCGGGCTCGCTTTGTTGCACTATCACCCGATCATCGCGTTCTCGATTTTTTTAATCGCACTTGCTGCGTTCTTTTATTTTGCGCCAAGAATTTTGCGCGCGACCAAGGTAAAACTTTGGCTGGTTTGGCGAAAGCTAAACGAACCAGCCCTTTTCCATCGCGAAGCCACATTGCCGCTGAACCTGCCGCCAAAATTGGGGCCGGTTTTCAGTAAGCAAAACTTGCTCGGCGAAACCATTGCTTGGGCTGTTCCATGCGTGAGCGGTCGTGGCCGCCGCATCGCGCCCAATCTTTTGGGGCGCTCGTTGCCACTAACGAAGAACCGCGCAAGTTGACTTTCGTCGGGCGGAAAGGATCCAAGCCGGTCGCACAAACGATCGAACTCGATGGTATGACCATCGCGCGCGAGCCGAAGTTTCTTTCCGAAAATCTCGTCGTCTTTCCGGCAGAGGGACGCGGCCAGAAATATTCTTTCGTCTTTCCGCGTTCGCGGGCGGCGGAGGTAGAGAAGATCGGCGATTATCTTCGCCAAAATCTTACCCGGAATGCGCCGGCGCCGGCGGAGACACAACTTCACGGGGCGGCATCTTCTTCCGGCGCCTCGTAGCCATGTCTGTCATCCCGAGCCGCATTAGACGGCGAGGGACCTCACTATAGGTCGATCATCACACTAACTTCGAGAGATCCTTCGTCGTCTGCGCGACTCAGGACGACAGAAGACAGGTCGGTTGAAGCCGATTTTAACGGCATTTCGAGATGGCCGTTCCTTGAGGGTTACGCTAGGAAACTCCGGGAATGCATTCGATCAATCGCTACGCCGAGATGCGGGAACAGACCTCTCGCGTTGGCGAGCGACCATTGATCGCGCTGCCCAAGATTCCAAATGAGCTCGAGCTGCAGGCGCGCTGGTTCGCTGGTGAATTTGGCCGAAAATTCCGAACGCTCGCTGGAGAATCGGTCGAAATCGTCCAGTTTGGTTTTTGGAATCGCGAGGCCGGCCCCGATTTTCAGGACGCTGTCGTCCGTATCGGAGACGGCCCCGCCTTGCGCGGCACCATCGAAATCGATTTGCTCGATCGCAACTGGGAACTGCACGGCCATGCAACCAACCCAGCATTCGATGACACCACGCTGCATGTTTTTCTCGAACGAAGTCGCGTCGAATTTTGCCCGCACCAGCACTCATCGGAACGTGCCCCAGATCCAACTCGATCTCGCCGCGCTCCGAGATGTCGCGACCGGGATAGTGCCGCTTGCTCACGCTGGTCGTTGTGTTGCGCCACTGCGAAACCTGGAGGCAGAACGGGTCGCGAACGTCCTGGAGCACGCGGCGAAGTTTCGTTTACAACAAAAGCTAATCGACTCCGCCAGCGCATCGAAGCGGCACGGACGCGATGAGACGTTATTCCAGGCCGTCGCCGAGGCGCTCGGTTACAAACAAAACCGTCTGCCGTTCACACTGCTTTCCCAGCGTTTGCCCTCTGGCTTTTTTGCGAAGCCGACGGGAAGACGCCGAAGCGTTGCTCTTCGGCATCGCCGGATTTCTCGACGCCCCCGATCTTGACGCGCAACGGAAATCCACCCGCGGCTATCTGCGTTCCTTGTGGGACCGCTGGTGGAAATATCGCGAACAATTCTCGCGGCTGGTTCTACCCGCGAAACTCTGGAAAATGAGCGGCGCGCGCCCGCTCAATCATCCGCATCGCCGGCTCGGTGCTCTGGCCACGGTGGTCGCGGAATGGAAACCATTCTCAACACTCGCCCGCGCGAGCGAGGCCACACCGCTAATCTCGTTTCTCGCCGATTTGCGGCACGATTTTTGGAATCATCATTATACCCTCGCGGCGGCGCGGGCGTCTTCTCCGCTCGCACTCATCGGGAAATCCCGCGCCGCGGAGATTCTGGCCAATGTGGTTTACCCCCGGCAGTCAATGACGACCGCGAAATCTGGAATGATTACAAAAATTACGTGCCCAACTCTCCAATCAAGCGGCGCGTATTGCCGCGGCACGACTGTTTGCCGGCGATCCGCGGCAACGCGGCTTCGTCGGGTCTTTGGTCGGACAACAGGGATTACTCCAAATTTACGAGGACTTTTGCCTGCGCGATGCCTCCGATTGCGCGAGTTGTCCGCTACCGGAACAATTGCGCCACTGGTAATTTTGCTGCCTTTGGCGCGCAATAGCCTTTACCTTGGTGATGGCCTTTTGACTTTCATCGTTCACCCATCACCATTTCCTCTTTCCCAATGCGGGTGTAGTTCAATGGTAGAACGCCAGCTTCCCAAGCTGGACACGAGGGTTCGATTCCCTTCACCCGCTTGTCGTTAAAGGTTGAGCTTTGATGCGTTAACGGGCCGAATTAATTTCGACCCCGGTCCAGGCATGGTCCGTGCTTAACTCCATAGCATTAACCATAAATTCCATAGTCCGACAAGAATCGTCGCCCGTGCCGCTGTTGCAACGGCGATGCTGCTCTATAGCGGACTTTTTCTACATCCCGCCGCCGCCGCTACCGGCCTAGCGTTGTCGTGGCAGGCCAGCCCTTCGAGCCCAAATATCGATGGCTATCGAGTCTATTATGGAACCAGCTCTGGGAACTACAGCCAGCACGCCGATTTCCTGGGAACAGGAACGAGTGTAACCGTCGTAGCACCTCCTGCTGGCGAGCATGTATTACTATACGGTAGTGGCGCATAAAGGAAGTCTTGAAAGTTCTGACTCGAACGAGGTGCTGAAATCCACGCCGGCAGCTTCGCCCACTCCTACTCCGACACCAACCCCAACTCCAACACCAACACCAACTCCAACGCCAACGCCAACGCCGACCCCAACTCCAACACCAACCCCGACCCCAACACCAACCCCAACTACCCAACACCAACCCCAACACCAACACCGACCCCAACTCCAACACCAACACCGACCCCAACACCGACGCCAACGCCAACGCCCAACACCGACACCGACGCCCGGACGCCCACACTCCAACTCCAACACCAACCCCGACTCCAACACCGACGCCAACACCACACCGACACCGACCTACACCGACGCCAACGCCTACTCCGACTCCTACTCCGACGCCAACACCTACCCCAACTCCTACTCCGACACCTAACCCCTACTCCACTACTCCTGAGCCAACCCCGACACCCAACCCCGATTCCTACTCCGACGCCGACACCCACCTCCACTCCGACTCCGAGTCCAATCGTAACTCCACCGCCCTCGCCTACACCGACGCCATCACACCGACAGCCTACGCCTCGACACCCGACGCGCACCTGACGCCTACGCCTACGCCTAACTCCCAGCCGCGACGCCGTTGCCGACAGCCACGCCAGTTCCGACGCCGACTCCGATGCCTACAGTAACACCAACGCCAACACCGGATGCGAGTCCGACACCAGTACTACCGCTTCGCCAACGCCATCAATACCGCCAGGTCAATTACGGCGATGGAAACAAGCGCAAGCTAAAGGCAAGAGCGGATCCGCGCCTTCAAAGATGCTCAGGGCAGCAATCATCCTCACATTTGCACCTAGCACACTTATGCCAGATGAGGGAGCAGTAGGAAGAACCTTCGGGCGCCATTTCCTTGCGCCAGTTGCTCCCCTGCCGCAGCGTTGCTCAGCTCCTCCATTTTCGAGGAAACGGCGAGCAGAAAGCTTGTGGTCCCTCAGGGGCAAGCTATAAAACTCGATCAGGGCAACGCCCGTGGTTCCGTTCTTTCCGGCAACGATGGCAGTGTAGTTTCCGGTGCGAGCAGCCCAAGGATGGCCGATTCATTATCGTTCGGGGTGCCTTACCAGTCGCCGCAATAGTCTGCCTGCTGTGAATCCTTCCAGTTGTCGTTACTGGCGATGACTGTTTCCGTTGGCATCGCGCAATGAGAGCGTCGGATTCGCCAGTGGCGTCGTTACTCCGGCGCTGGCAAGCGATGGACCAAGCGCTACGCACGAGGACACGGGAGCAAACTTGCGCCGTTCCCCGGATGATGGGTACTCAATCAGCACGTCGTTGCCGGTCCCAACAAAAGCGCGCGCTCTAGTTCGTCGGCTGCGCGTTTGCACTTGGATCAACATCGCAAACTTCCGTCCGGCCCTGATGCCGGTGACCATTGCCTTTCCTTGAGGAAGAGCAGTGCTAAGCCCCGGGCGAAAGAGTAATCAGAATCGCAGCGTCGAGATTATTCGGCGGGCCAACCCGTCGCCTGAATTTGCGCCTGTTGCGTGTCTTTCCAATTCGTTAGCCGCGATGAGCGCGCCGGTGTGATCGAACAAATTAAGGGTCGGATCGGTCAGAGGAGCAGGAACGCCAAAGGAAGCCAGTGACGGCCCCACATAGCTTCAACAAACCAGACGGGCCTTTCTGGTCAGGTTGCAACAATCGCGCGAAGCAGACGATCTGGGTTGTTGCAGACCGCTCGCGACCAGATGTTCGCGCCAGGCTGGAGCTCTGAGACAAGAACCAAAATGGCTCCAGGCTTTTGCGCAATCTGATGAATCAACGGTCCTCAGCGACCACACCCGTAGCGTTATCGGGGATTTTTCAACCGCACTGTGACACTCGAACACCACGGGCTCGATCAGCGCCCGCAGGACACAATGTCGCGTTACTTGTGACCGCGCGATTGACCACCGAAAGAGCAAATAATGACGTGTGGCCTGTCGCCGCGTTCGAGGCGATCGAACTGCCGAGGTAGCACCACAGCGGCAGTGAAAATTGGGCCGCGACTCTGCCACGGCCGATCCGGCATGCCGAAAATGCTTGCCCTCGCGGCTACGAATCGCCACAAAGCGAGTGTAGACGTACCAGTCCAGAACCTGCCAGGATCCGGTTCACGGAAGTTCCCGATTTCGTACGCTGTTTCGCTTCTTCTTTCGCGTTAGGGCGCGATCAAGCTCCAGTTAGCCGGCAGGCTTGGACCAAAGGCGCCGCTGGTCAACGCGTTGTTATTGAGATACCACACGGCCGTTCGCTGCACCGCGGAGTTGTAGAGCGCATAATCGGGCTTGCCGTCCCTGTCGAAGTCGGCCGCTCCGATCAAAGTATAGCCGCTTACAATGGTCGGCCCGAATGCGCCAGCGACAAACGTGGGGCCGGACAAATACCAGATTGCCGTTTGACGGGTGCTGGAATTGAAAAGCAGATAATCGGGTTTGTTATCGCCATTGAAGTCCGCCACGCCGACCACTCTCCAGTTAACGGGCAGAGTTGGACCAAAGGCGCCGCCGACAAAAACATTGTTATTGAGATACCAAATCGCTGTTTGGCGTGTAACAGCATTGTACAGCACATAATCGGGCTTACCGTCCGCGTTGAAATCGCCCACTGCTACAAGATCCCAACCGTTAGGAAGACTCGGGCCGAAGGCGCCGCTAACAAAGGTCGTTCCAGACAAATACCAGATTGCCGTTTGGTGGCTGGTAGAGTTGAAAAGCAGGTAATCGGGCCTGCCGTCAGCATCGAAGTCTGCCACACCGACCACTTTCCAGTTAGCTGGAAGAGTTGGACCAAAGGCGCCGCCGACAAAAACGTTGTTATTTAGATACCAAACCGCTGTTTGGTGTGTAACAGCATTGTATAGCACATAATCTGGCTTGCCATCCTGATTGAAATCATACGCCACTGGCGCCGCGTTATCGAAAAGACGGACGATGTTATCCCGCAGTTGATTGTCGTAGCTGGTAAAGATACCTCCCGCCAAAATGCGACCGAATTGTTGCAAAGCGATGCTGCGCACCTGGGGTTGCGTCATTCGTTAGTGCGCCGACGCACCCGGCTCCCGGATCAAAGGTCAGATCGACTGACCCATTTGTATTCAACCGTGCGATGCGATTACGCCCGACTCCGTTTATGCCGGTGAAGAAGCCGCCGACAAGAATGCGATCGTCGGGTTCAGACCGCAAGCGATTGAACCCAATCGTTGGGCACGAGGATTAAATCCGAAATCGAGCGAGCCGTTCCCCGAAAACGCGGGCAATAAAGGTGCGATTGGTCCCGGTGTACTGAGCAAAGCGACCGCCGAGAACGATCTGGCCGTTATGTTGCAATGCCAGCGCGAAAACGTTTCCACCAGTTCCCGACACCGGAATCGAATGAAGGATCGAGCGCGCCATTTCCAGCGTACCCGCGCAATTCCCCACGGGCAAAACCATTGTAGCCGATAAAGGTGCCGCCAATGATAATGCGACCATCCGGTTGAATGACGATCGCGTTGACGTCGCCGCTCGGTCCGTTGAGCGGGATCAAAACTCAGGTCAACGCTGCCGTTAGTGTTAAGCCGGGCGAGATTGAATCCGCTGCGTCAGATCGACCTGGGAAAATTGCCCGCCGACAATGATGCGGCCATCGCTTTGCAACGCGAGTGCGAGCGCCGCGGTTGTTGATCCCGTTACCGAGCCCGAAGGTCTTGATCGACACTGCCATTCGCGTTCAGCCGGCAAACGCCATTGTGGGTGAACCCATTGAAGCTGGTGAAGCGGCCCGCCACGACAATGCGGCCAGTCAGGTTGAAGAACGGCGGCGGTAATTTCCGCCATCTGCGCCCGTGCCAGGATCGAAGCTGGTGTCGAGCGAGCCATTAAAGTTGAAGCGTGCGATCCGATTGCGCGCGACACTGTTTGGCGAAAGTGAAACTGGCCAGCGGCAATCACTTTCCCGTCAGGCTGCGGGATGACGACGTTTACCGCGTCGTTTGTCCCAGGGCGCGGGGACGAAAGTGGTGTCGAGCTGCCCGGGCGTAGGCGTGGGACGTAGGCGTTGGGGCTGCGGTACCTACGGTGCTAACGGCTCCGCTCAGGACGAGAACGAACAAAGAAGACGCAGACGAAACGGCGAGCGATGCACCAGAGGAAGCATAGCATTAGCTCCTGATAATTTCCATAATTGAATCGTTGATACTTCGATGCGATTCACTTCGGCGTTTTCAAAACCGAAACAAGTTTCCCCCAGCCCCCACCGCCAACCTGCTAACACATGCTTGCGCTATCAACCACCTGTCGCCTGCGCCAGTGCCTCTACTTTATCAACATCTCAATTAAGGCAATACAAAGGGATAGAGTTAAAAAAAAGTTGTCGGTTCAAACTAAAACCGCCCCGCTTCATGTTGGAGAGCCCGTGACTCTCCCTCATCTCCGCTCGGCCAGGTGCCCGAGAAGTTATTTGCCGCCGAAAAACTTCCGGAATGATTGAAAGAGTCTTCGGGATCGCTTTCGGAATGGACTCGATACGCTCAGCAAACTCCGTCGCGTTCGCCGCCATGGACCGGGCAGGGCCTGTGTCGGAACTTTGTCGGCGGGCAACACAATGCTCGTAAGCGCTGCCAGCCATTTCGCAGCCCAGTCGTGGCCAGCGCATTAGACGCCGCGCATACCGTTACCCGCGCCATTGGCATGGTGGGCTCGAGGGCCTTGGCCGGGTAACGCGCCGCTGATTTATTCATCACCTGCACCCAGACCGGCAATGCTAGGGCCGCGCCGTAGCCACGTGGAGATGATCGTAGTCGGTTGATCGAACCCAACCCAAACCCCGCAAGTCAGCGCTGGTGAGGTAACCCACGAACCACGCGTCCTTATAATCGTTAGTCGTCCCGGTCTTGCCCGCAGCCGGAAGTCTTGAATCCCAGCGAACGTGCACTGGCCGCCGTCCCATGCGTCAGCACTTCTTCCATCAACTGTGAAGTCATCCAGGCCGCGCTCGGATCAAGCGCCGGGGCGAGATATGGGCGGCGCGATAGATCGGTTGATGGTTCTGATCATCGATGCGCTCGATCGACGTAACCTTGTTTTCGAACTCCGGCGTTCTGGAAAAGGCGGTATAGGCCGTCGTCAGATCCTTCAGGTCTGTTTCAAAGGAGCCAATGTAAATCGCAGGGCCGCGTGCGGAACTTTGTCGTTCAGGTTCAACGCCGTCGCGACCTTTTGCACCTGATCGAGCCCGGCGAATTGGCCCAACGCGGCACGCTCATGGTGTTGCGCGAATGAATCAGGCCGTAGGAGGCAGGTTGAATCCCGCCATAGGTTCCGTCGGAATTTCCGGGCGCCCAATTGCCGAGCCTTCGATTTCGCCGGGCTGAATCGGGCCGTCGCTGATCGATGCGCCCGGCAGCAGGCCGTTAGTGAAAGCGAGCGTATAAACAAACGGTTTGAACGCTGAGCCGACCTGACGATTCGGCCGGCGGCAGCGCGCGATTGAATTTGCTTTGTGAGTAATCGCGGCCGCCGACCAGCGCGCGAATGCCGCCGCTGGCATTGTCGATCACCACCACCGCGCTTTCAAGATACGGCATCGAGCTATCTTCGCCCATCTTCCGGCGGATGATAATTCGCCTTCAGCGGATGATGAAAGTTCGATTGATGCTCAATTCTCGTTAGCGTCGATTCCAACGCCTGGGTGGCGGCGTTTTGCACCGCCGGATCGAGCGTAGTGTAAATGTAGAGGCCGCCCCTGATCGATCTGGTCCGGCGTTAGCACCACATTCAAATCGCGCTGCACCGCGTCCATCGCGTAATTTTCCTGGATCATGGGCATCTTTTTCGGATGGGGATTGATGCGCGACGATTTCGCCTGTTGCGCCTGAGCCCGATCGAAATCTTCTTCAGTTCCATCATCCGATCGAGCACGGCGTCGCGCTGCAAGCCGCTGCGCCTATCCGGGTTGCGCAACGGCGAAAACCGATTCAGACTTCGGATCAATCCCGCCAGCACCAGCGGCCTCGGACAGATTTAACTTCGAAGCGCTCTTTCCGAAAGTAGGCCTGGGACGCGGTCTCCACTCCGCAACAGCCGGCGCCAAAGTAGATGCGGTTGACATACAAGCTCGAGAATCTGCTGCTTGGTGAACTCGTGCTCGATCCTGCAACGCCACCATCGCCTCGAGCAACTTCCGGCTTGATGGTGCGTCCGCCGAGCGGCAAGCGAATTGCGCGCCAGTTGCTGGGTAAGGCTGCTCGCAGCTTCCTCTGGCAGAGCCGCTCATCAGCAATACGTAACTGAACGAAGTACAA
>ERZ1370068.6812-contig-5770_pt1 | contig 95921 bp, 125 predicted proteins | sample MGYA00561227_ERZ1370068 | MGnify/ENA primary metagenome ERZ1370068 (study PRJEB38410, sample SAMEA6850437) | metagenome | study: Metagenomic assessment of the ecological functions of the soil: analysis of the soil microbiota associated with the...
TTATGCTTCGTTCAATTACGTATTGCTCTTTTGAATCTATCTGGTTGGTAATGCGAGCGCATGAGCCGCTTCTTGATGCGGATAGAGCCAAGGAGCTTGAGTAGCGAGATCAGTCGGAGCTCGTCGAGCTTGCCGCTGATGGTGTGACTGATCCGGCTCAGCTTCGGAGACGTGCCCTGGAGAGTCTGCCGCCTCTCCCCGGCACACTAGCCCGATCAGCCTGACTCTGCACTTCCTCGATGCGCAGTGCTTCGGGCTCGTGATAGGTGCCGTTGGCGCTGGCCTTGAGTCCGCATCACGGTCCAGTATGACCGATCTGGCCTCGCGACGGCTGGATGATCCCCCCCTTTGCTCAAGATAGTGCAGGGCGATTGTTACCCTGCCCGCGCACCCCAACGCATCAACGGTGCGCAGTCGCGTTCGATCTTGAAGCGACCATGTCCGCGCTAGGGTTTGACGTTTGCGACCTGGCCCCAAGTGCCGCGGAGAGCCCGCTCGCTTGCCATGAGTGATCAGCCCGACATTGTGCTGATGGACGTATGTCTCGAAGGAGGCCGCGAAGGGATCGAGGTCGCGCGGTGGCTTCGCGCGGTATGCGACGTGCCGATTGTGTTCGTCACCTGCCGTACAGTGATGAGGATACCCTCGAGCGCATCCATGAACAGGTGCCAGAGAGCGCCAGTGCTGTCAAAACCGGATCTACCCTGAGCGCCTTGCCGATGCGGTGGCGGCGGTGACCAAAGCACTAGATTAGTGTCCGCTTTTGGCACATAGCGGACATGCCACTCGTGCTGACGAATGTCTGCTTTGAGGGGAATAACGGACATGACGTGGACGTGACGCGATGTCTGCTAATGACCCAAAGCAGACAGGTGTGGGCCGTTTTTAAGGGTTTCGAGGATGCCGAGGAGTCCGGATCGCGGATTCAAACGGGCTTTTAAGTTTTGAAGTGAACCTTCCTCGGCACCGGGCGCGGAGTTCAGGGGCTCCGCGCCCACCCCTACACCAACCTATTCATTTGGCTTTCATTTGCGCTTCATGTGGGCGGCGCGCTTTTGTGTGCGTTCAGGCTAAATCACCGGCTTGCTTGCGTCCGCTTGCGGGAACCTTTAGCTTGCCGCCGACTTTCTCCACGAAACCTCCGGAGAACCCGCCGTGGCCTTCGAACTCATGACACTCCCTTATTCCTACGATGCGCTCGAGCCGTATATGTCGGCCGAAACCCTTCACTATCACCATGACAAACACCACCAGGCCTATGTCGACATGCTGAACAAGCTGCTCCCGGGCTCCGGTTTCGAGGGCATGGGCCTCGAGGAGATCGTCAAGGCGAGCTACGGCAAGAACCAGGGCGTGTTCAACAACGCCGCCCAAGACGTCAACCACAATCATTTCTGGCCCTGGATGAAGAAGGGCGGCGGCGGCAAGAAAGTGCCGGGCTCGGTGCTCGCCCTGATCGACCGCGACCTTGGCGGCTTCGACAAGTTCCGCGAGGCCTTCTATCGAGGCCGGCAAAACCCAATTCCGGATCAGGCTGGTGCTGGCTTGCGATGAAGGACGGCAAGCTCGAGGTCACCAAGACCCCGAATGGCGAGAACCCGCTCGTTCATGGCGGCTGGCCGTTGCTTGGCTGCGACGTGTGGGAGCACTCTTATTACATCGACTATCGCAATCTCCGGCCGAAATATCTCGAAGCGTGGTTCGACAATTTGATCAATTGGGAGCATGTCGAGGAGATGTTTGCCCTCGCGCCGCAATAGTGCGGTGATTGCCAGGATTTGCCGAGATTTGACAGGATTGGCGGCGGGTGGCCCGGAATGGCCGCCCTGCGTGTTATCTTCTATCTATCCCCGCTCAATGCTCCGGATCGCGAGTGACGGCGCGCGCTCAAGGCTGTCCACCGGCACCGTTGCCGCCGACCGCAGGCCTACGCCTTTGATGACCGCGTAGATCGCCGGAATGACGATCAGCGTCAGGAAGGTCGAGGACACCATGCCGCCGATCATGGGCACGGCGATGCGCTGCATCACCTCGCTCCGGTCCCGTGGCTCCACATGATCGGCAACAGGCCTGCCATGATCGCCGCGACCGTCATCATCTTCGGTCGCACGCGCTCCACCGCGCCGGACATGATGGCGGCATGGAGGTCGTCGCGGGTGAAGTGCCGGCCTTCCACGTCTCGCTTCTCCTTCAGTTCCTTCATGGCGCTGTCCAGATAGATCAGCATCACGACGCCGGTCTCGGCCGCGACGCCGGCAAGGGCGATGAAGCCCACAGCGACCGCCACCGAGAGATTGAAGCCGAGCCACCACATCAGCCAGAAGCCGCCGACCAGCGCGAAGGGAACCGACAGCATGACGATCAGCGTCTCCGTGATGCGCCGGAAATTCAGATAGAGCAGAAGAAAGATGATCAGGATCGTCACCGGCACGACGATCTTGAGCCGTGCCTTTGCGCGTTCGAGATACTCGAACTGCCCGCTCCAGATGGCGTAATAGCCTGGGGGAACGTCACTTGGGCAGCGACCGCTTTCTGCGCGTCGGCGACGTAGCCGCCGATGTCGCGGTCGCGAATGTCGACATAGATGTAGGTGGCGAGCTGCGCGTTTTCGGTGCGAATGCTCGACGGACCCTGGGCGAGACTCACCTTCGCGACCTGGCGGAGCGGCACCGTGCCTCCGTCTGTCATTGGGATGAGCACCTGATCGGCGATCGCCGCCGGGTCGCTGCGATAGTCGCGCGGATAGCGGATGCTGACGGTATAGCGTTCGCGCCCCTCTACGGTCGTGGTCACCGGCTCGGCGCCGAGCCCCATGCGAACGTTGGCGCGATCGGCCGGTGATGCGTTGGGTCGTCGCCGCAGTATCAGCTCATCGAGCTTCGAAGCCTGCCGCGGGATGACCAGATCGTACCTCAATGCCAGAGCGCTACCTGGAGGCAAAAGCATGAGCGAAGACCGGCCGCCGCTACCACCCTTCACCTTGGATAGCGCAATTCAGAAGGTTCGGGCGGCGGAGAATGCCTGGAACAGCTGCGATCCGGAGCGTGTGTCGCTGGCCTACACCGCGGATAGCTATTGGCGGAACCGCAGCCGAGTTCCTCAAAGGGCGCGCGGAGATCGTCGCCTTCCTGACGAGGAAGTGGCGGCGCGAGCTCGACTACCGCCTGATCAAGGAATTGTGGGTCGTTCGCCGGCGATCGCATCGCCGTGCGTTTCGCCTACGAGTTCCACGACGATTCAGGGAACTGGTTTCGCGCCTACGGCAACGAGAACTGGGAGTTCGACGGGCACGGCCTGATGCGCCGCCGCTTCGCCTCGATCAACGATCTGCCGATCAGCGAAGCCGACCGTCTGTTCAAATGGGATCGCTCAGGTCCGCGCCCGGCAGATCATCCTGGCTTGAGCGAACTCGGACTTTGAAGCCCGAGGGCAATGTGCGAAATACCACAGAGGACGGCCGATCGATCGGCGATAATCCCTGAACTCGACCAGGCGCCGACACAAAAAGAGGTCCGCCATGTCCTCGACGTCTTGCGCACAGGCTCTCAAGTTTGCCGCGGCCACGGCTTTGGTCGCCCCCTCGCCCTCGCCAGATCCGGCCCGTGCGGCTGACTCCACACCCTCGCCTTGCTCAGAAGACGCCATGATCGTGTTCGATGCGTCCGGCTCGATGGCCGGACAACGTGAGTCCAAGGCATCGCCACCATCAAACCGCGCATCGACGAGGCGCGGCACGCGCTGCCGCGGTCCTGCCGCGCGTGACACGGCTATCGCCGCGTGGGTCTCGTCACCTACGGCCCTGGCGCTTACAACCAGTGCAACGTCAGCTCAAATTCGAGCCTGCCCCGAACGCCGCCGAGACGCATCATGCGAGGAGGTTAATTCATTGACGCCTGCCGGTCGCACGCCTCACCACGGCCAGTCGAGGAGGCGGCGGACGTGCTTCGACCACCGCAAGCAGCCGGGGTCATCGTTCTCCTCACCGACGGCGGGGAGACCTGTGGCCGGTCGCCCTGCGACCTCGGCAAGCAGCTCCATGCGGCCGCGGCACGAGCTGACCGTCCACGTCATCAGCTACCGTTACCGAGAATTACTCTTGGGTCGAGCGAGTCGACCATTCTCGATACAAAGTGCCTCGCTGAAGAGAAACAACGGCTTTTACATCACGGCCTATAATTACCAAGAGCTTGTGGATGCCTTTGAGAAAGCCCTAGATTGCCCGATGATTGCTGGAAGCAGCGTATCCTGGGGCTCTGGCGCGTCGGAAACGGCTTGGGTCGCAAACAAATGGCGCAAAAATAGAATAACGCTCTCGGTACAACCCCAAGTCCGCCCCATGGAACCGAAATCAAAGACCAGCTGATCCAGGAGCTGCGCGAACGGGTCTATGCCCTTGAGGAAATCAGAGAGCGACCGCGATGCCATCGAGCGGGGCTAAAAGCACCGCCAGCGGCTGCAACATCTGCTCGCTGTCAGCCCCGCCATCATCTACACGACCAAGGCTTCAGGTGATTTTGCCTGCACCTATGTCAGCGGAGAATCTCCAGGCGATCATGGGCTATACGCCGCGAGCAGATGACGACCGATCCTAAGCGCTGGCCCGACCACCTCCATCAGAAGACGCTCGGCGAGTTCTCGACGAATGTCCTCGCCTGATCGAACGAGGCAATAGGGACCTGGACTACCGCTTCCGGCGGCGCCGAGGGGTGGCTACATCTGGATCCATAGACGCCTTCAAAGTCGTCCCTACGACGGCGCCGGGCCAACCGCTCGAGCTTGTTGGTGCCTGGGCCGACATCACCGACGGCCAAACACGCGGAGCAGGCGGCTCTTGAGGCAAAGCGATACCTTACCCGCCTGATCGAGAGCTCCACGGACGCCATCATCTCCACCGACAAGGAAGGGAAGATCGTACTGGTCAACGAGGGCGCCGAGAAGCTGCTGGGCTATCAGGCCAAAGACCTGGTCGGGCAGCCCGTGACCGTGGTCTACGGGAGCGAGGCAGCCGCCAAGGAAATCTTGCGCGAGATGCGCAAGCGCGGTGGCACGGTTTCAGGCTTTGACTGCCTGGTAAGGGACCAAAGACGGCAGCAGCATTCCTGTCTTGATCTCGGCTTCCATGCTCCATGACGAAGAGGGTCGTGAGGTTGGGACGGTCGGCTTTGCCACGACATGCGCGAACGCAAGCGGGAGCAAAGAGGCGCTCCAGCAAGCGTACGACGAGCTGGAAAGTCGCGTGGAGGAACGCACCACCAGAGCTGAACACGGCGCGAGAGCGGTTCCAGTATCTGCTGACCGTCACGCCAGGGATCATCTACACGACGCAGGCTTCGGGCGAATACGCCTGCACCTTCGTCAGCGAGAATGTGGACCGATCATGGGCTTCTCTCCTGGGAGATGCTTGAGGATCGGGGTTTTGGTTTTCGCGTTTGCATCCGGACGATGCCCGCGCGTCGCCGCCGAAATGGCTCTCCTCATCGAGCGAGGCGGTGGAAATCTCGAGTATCGGTTCCGCAACAGAGCCGGAAACTATATCTGGATCCAAGACACCTTCGAGGTTCATCCGCGGCGAGAGCGGCCGACCGCTGGAGCTTGTTGGCTCCAGGGCGGATATTTCACTACCACAAGCAGTGCGGAGCAGGCTCTCGGAGACGCATGGCCATCATGAAGGACCTGCAGACGCTCGTCGCGGCCAGTCCGTCGGTCATCTACACGACCACGCAATCTCAGGACGAGGTATGCCTGCCGGTTCGTGAGCGAGAACTTGACGCCGATCATGCGGATATCTGCCGTGGGAGATGCGCGACAATCCGGCCTTCTGGGCCGAAGCATGTCCATCCCTGAGGACGCCGAACGCGTCTTCAGGGAGGTCAAACGGCTGATCACTCAAGGAGGCGGGACCGATCGAGTACCGCTTCCGGCACCGGCGGGGTCACTATGTCTGGGTGCAGGGACAGCTTCACCGTCGTGCCCGACAAGGAAGGCAGGCCGAAGGACATTGTCGGCTCCTGGGCGGACATCTCCGACCGCAAGCGCAACCGAGAACGACCTCAAGAGGCTTGCCGAGAAGGTGGAGCAGGCACAATCGATTCATTTGCGAGACGCTTCGGCCGCTATCTGACAGATGGAAGTCGTTGCCACTGTTCTTGAATCTCCCACGGGACTGCGAATGAGGAGGAAAAAGCGCAAGATCACGATGCTGGATGGCCGACCTCCGCGGCTTCCACCTCGCTGTCGGAACGGTTTGCCGGCCGGAACGGGTGCGTCACCCTGCTCAATCGCTACCCTCACCACCATGGTCTCGGTCATCAAACGCAGTATCAGGGCACGGTCGAGTGAGTTCATCGGCGATGCAATCTTCGTCCTCTTTGGCGCTCCGATCTGGCAATGAGGACGATGCACAGCGCGCCGGTCGCCTGCGGGGTAGCGATGGAGCTGGCCATGGCGTCGGTGAATGAGCAGAGCAGTGCGGGACGGTCTGCCCGAGATCGAAATGGGCGTCCGGTATCCACACCGGCCAAGTGGTCGTGTGGGAATATCGGCTCATCGGAGCGGACCAAGTACGGCGTGGTGGAAGCCAAGTCAACCTGAGCCTCGCGCATCCAATCTTGCACGACCGGCGGCCAAACCCTGATTTCCGAAGCTACAAGGCGAGAGGTGGGACTGACAATTCTCAAGCTCGGGAAGCAAATGGAGGTCAAGGCAAAGGGCATCGAACATCCCATTACAGTCTCTGAGTCAGGCATGGGATTGGCAGACCGCATCAGCTCTTCCTGCCGGACGTGCCGAGGACCTCTTTCCTGTGGCCGAGGAGGTTCGCTCACCTGCACGGTTATCGGAGAGTCGAGACCAAGCCGGCGGAGCTTTGCAGCGGAGCCCTGACGAAGATTGTCGCGCTAAGGGCGGAAGCGCGGCTGGAAAGCCCGGTCTATGTTTTCAGCAACATCGAAATGTATTTAATCAGCAAGAGGGAGAGCCTTCTTCCAGGCGGGTCGTGGGATTGGTTCTCGGGAACGCGCATGGATTTTCAATCTGCTTCACGTCGGTTCCGCCGGAGATCGAGGCCTTTGGGCGAACTGCTTACACGGGCGACCACTGCTCCAGCCCAAGTCGCCGGCGACCCAGGCGCGGAAGCGGCGCCGCGCACGTCTCGGCCCAAGAATGGTCGAGCCCCTCCGTCCGCGCCCTGCGGCCTCGTAGCAGAAAATTCCTGTCGCTTGACTATTTCACGACGGCGTGAGAGACGCGCGCTCACGGCTGGCACTTGCTTCGAGCCAAGTTTGCTCGGCCGCGCGCGGACGGCGCTCGATCTCGGCGCGTGCCTTCATCAGCTCAGCTACCGAGGAGCCATTGGCGTTGGGCCGCGCCAGCATCTCATCGATCTCACCACGCTTCTGCCAAAGCCGCTTCACCTCGGCCTCGGCCTCGGCGACTTGCTTGCGCAATATCTTGCTGCTCTCGCGCAGCTCGGCCGCTAAACGCCGCTCGCCCTTGCGGTTGCCGCGCTTGGCGCGTCCATCACCGTCGCCATCCGCTCCGGCATTGCCGGACCTGAGCACAATTCGCGATAATCCTCGAGGCTGCCGGCGGAGTCACTGCGCCGTTCCGCCGTCCACCAGAACGGCAGCCGGTCGGCGATCAGCCTGAGCAGATGGCGGTCGTGGCTGACCACGATCACGGCGCCGCCGAAGCCGGCCAAAGCCTCGACCAGCGCCTCGCGCGCCTCCACGTCGAGATGGTTTGGTGGGCTCGTCCAGGATCAGAATATGCGGCGCGTCCGCGTGATCAGCGCAAGCGACAGCCGCGCCCGCTCGTCCGCCTGAGTTGGCGCACCGCCAGATTCACCTTGTCGCCGGAAAATCCGAAGCGGCCGAGCTGCGTGCGCACCTCTCCTGGCTTCGCCTCCGGCAACAGGCGCTCCATATGCTGCAGCGGCGTCTCGTCGGCGACCAGCTCCTCGATCTGATGCTGGGCGAAATAGCCGACGCGCAATTTGCCGCTCGCCACGAGCGCGCCGCCACATCGGCCCGAGCTGACCGGCGAGGAAGACGCGCGAGCGTGGTCTTGCCGTTGCCGTTGCAGCCGACCAGCGCGATGCGGTCGTCGGGATCGATGCGCAGATTGAGCCGCGACAGCACCGGCGAGTCCGCCACATAGCCTGCCTCAACATCCTCGAGCACGATCAGCGGCGGCACGCAGTTCCTTCGGACTCGGAAAATCGAACACCACGGAGGCGTCGCCCGTCACCGCGGCGATCGGCTGCAATTTGGCGAGCGCCTTCAACCGGCTCTGCGCCTGCCGCGCGTGTGTGCGCCTTGTAGCGCCAGCGATCGACATAGGCTTGCAGCTTCTTGGCCTTCGCCTCCTGCTGCGGCCCGCATCGCCTCGGTTTGCGCCTCACGCTTCGCGCCGCATGCCGCGCGAAGGAACTCATAATTGCCGGGATAGAGCGATAACGTGCCCCGATTGAGATGCAGGATATGGTCGGCGACACTGTTCAGCAGATCGCGCTCGTGGCTCACCACGATGAGGCTTGCCCGATAGGATTTGAGGAAGGATTCTGAGCCACAGCGCCGCCTCGAGATCGAGATGGTTCGACGGCTCGTCGAGCAGCAGCAGGTCCGGCTCCGAGAACAGCAGCGCCGCAAGCGCCACCCGCATGCGCCATCCGCCGGAGAATGTGTCGAGGCGGCCGATGCTGCGCCTCCTCGTCGAAGCCGAGGCCGGCGAGAATGCGCGCGGCCCGCGCCGGCGCGCCGTGGGCATCGATCGCAGTTCAGCCTGTCGCGGATCTCGCCGATGCGATGCGGATCCTTAGCGTGCTCGGCCTCGGCAAGCAGAGCTGACCGCTCGGTCCGCCGCGGCGAGCACGGTTTCGAAGGGCGTGCCAGAGCCTCCCGGCGCTTCCTGCGCGACGTAGCCGATGCCGCAGGCCCGACGGCGTTTCGATGGCGCCGTTGTCGGGCTCATAGATCCCGGCGATCAACTTCAGCAGGCTCGATTTGCCGGCGCCGTTGCGGCCCGACCAAACCGACTGCGCAGCTCTTCGGCGGCAGCGCGGCGCACGGCGCGATCGAGAATGAGGTGGCCGCCAAGAGCGCAGCGTGATGCCATCGATGGTGAGCATGGGCGCGGACCTTACAGCGCCGCGGCTGCTCGCGCCCAGACCAAATGTTTGTCCGCCGATCCGCCCCGGTTTCCGCCGTTGTTAACGCTGCCGACACGAAAGCCGGCTCGCCTTCGACAAAAGAACAAAATCAAACGCGATGCGTTCACCCCAAGGCCACGCGCCAACGATCAACAGAGGGGACGATCAATGAAACCGCATCGCGCGTTATCATCACCGGTCTGGTGTTGCTTCCGGAGCTTCGCTTGTGCCGATCAGCAGAGTTCGTGCTGCATGGTACGGCAACGAGCTTCGCGGATCATCGCACCGCCTCAGGTGAAACGTTCAATCCGGATGGGCGAACCGCAGCGCGCAAATCTCTGCCCTTCGGCACGTGTCTGTGTGGCTCGGCAATCCAAAGACCGGCAAGACGGTCGTGCGGTGCGCGTGAACGACCGCGGCCCGTTTGTCTCCGGTCTCACCCTCGACCTAGTCCTCTGGGCGGCGCGCGCCATCGGCATGCGGTCGACCGCGAGCGCGTGACGATGCGGCGTTGCTAGTCCGCGCGCCGTGGCGGTGATGCGTCGACCTTTGCCGGGCTCACTGGCGGCTGGGCAAGCTCTTTGTCACGGAGACAGCGTTCGCTTCTCCGCTTGTAGCCGGCGGCGCGGGGCGCCGGTGGGGCATGGCGAAGACCGTTGGCCGTGGCGACCGCGCAGGCGAAGTGATCCGATTGGTCCTCATTGTGGTTTCCCCTTGTTGTTGCTTGAACGATCGATAAGCAAAACGCGGGTCGAACCAAGCTGGTTCCAGGCGCGATGGCCTAGAGGAAGCGAGAAGCCGAGATCCATCACGCCAGCCACAATCAATGCGGTGCAGATGAGAACCACGACCAGAACAAGGGCTAGAACGATGGCGATGGGCTTCCACGGCGTGCTTTGCGAGCTTTGCTGCACCTGGCGCTAAGCCCCGTCGCCTGCCGACCGGAAATTCTTCCAGTCCTGCTCGGTCGCTTCTGCCATGGCCAGCGCTGCTTGGAGCAGCCAGTCTGGCTTCCGCTTGCCGAGATCGCGCAGCACCTGGCGCACTGATCCGAGGTGGCCAGATGCAGGTTGGCGGTCTCCTGGCTCCATGGCCTTGAGGATCGCCTTCTCGTCGCGATGCTGCGGGAATTGGGAAAGCTCGATTCCTCCCGCAATGAGGCCCGAGCCGGCGGACCACCCACCCGTCCCTGACGAGGTAAAAGGGATCTCGCTGCCGCACTGCCCGCTTAGAGCAGGCGCACCGCAAAGGCATGGTCCTTCGGCCGCGCCATTCGGCCCAACCCCGAGGCGGAAGGCAGCCACGCCTTCGCCTCGCGCGCGGCCAAGCCGCCATTGCATTGGGCGATGCCGAAGCATAGCGCAGGCGCCCCAAGCTCCCCACCCCGGCGACGCGGGAGTGAGAACAGGGTCTCCGCCGCGCCGTCCGGCAGCCAAGCATCGATCAGCCGCTGGACGCGCTTGGGCGGCTCGGCGCTCGCAAGGCTGACGAGCTTTCCCAGAACTTTACCGGATCGCGTTCTGCCCCCAGTGGCCATCGCGCGCAAGTCCGGGTGGCTCTCTTCGAGCACGAATGGCTTGCCGCCGGAAGCAAGCGTTCTCGGAATAGCCCTTCGAGCACGGCCGCCGCTGCGGCGCTGTCGTCAATGGAGAGGCCGTTCTCTCGCTTGGCGAACATGGCGCTGGTCACCAGCCGCACGAGATCGATGGCATAGGGCATGCGGGCGACTTCATCGAAATCGTTGACGCCCCAAATGAGGCCTGCCCTCGGTATCCCGCCAGGTGCCGAAGTTTTCCACGTGGAGATCGCCGACCGCGAGCAAGCGAGGCGCCTCGGCCAGGTCTGGACAGGTATCCTGCCATAGCGCCGCCCAGCGATAGAAGGTCCCCGCAAAAAGGCGAAGAGCGAGTCCTTCATATACTGATGCTTCAACTTGAGGTCTGATTCGACCACAACGACGATGCGCTTGTGCAGCCAGCGCTCATAGGCTTGCGTGGCCGCGATAACCGGCGTGACGCCGCTTGCGACCTCTGCTATCCATCGATGCGTTGGCCGATGATGGCAATCGCCTGTTGATAGACGCCTGCGGCGTTCCACGCCTGGATCGCGACAAAGTTGGGCTGGCCCGGCTGATAGCCGGCACCGCGCACCCAGCCGTGACCTTTCAGGAAATTGGCGGTAGAGGCCAGCGCATCGGCCTTGCGTTGAGATTCACGCCACCGTTGCCTTCGCCGTCGGTGCCGTAGAGCAGGATGTTCTTGGGCAGGAATTGCGTCTGTCCGACCTCGCCATGCATGGCGCCGCGCGTGACGCGCTGAGCGTGCCGCGATCGATAAGCGTCAAGCGCGGCGTAAAGCTGCTCGGTGAAATATTCGGGGCGCCGACAATCATAAGCAAGCGTCGCCACCGCCGACAGCGTGTTTGGCATTTCCCGTGAAGTTGCCAAAAACCGGTCTCCATTCCCCAGATGGCGAGAAGAGGTCCGGCGGCACGCCGTAGCGCTTCTCGATATTGGCGAAGAGCGCAGCGTTGGCCGCCTTGAGCGATCGTCGCCTGGAGACGATCCCCGCCGCCCCCGCTTTGCCATGAAGGCATCGAGCGACAGTTTGAAGCTCTTCTGGCCTCGGTCGGCTCTGATGGTGCCGGTCGAATAGGTCGTGGACATCAACGCGGAAATCGCCTTCGGCTTGATGCCGCGGGCCGCGGCCTCTTGGGCGAAGATCCGTTTCCAGTTCTCGAAGCCGGCGCTGTTGTTGCCGCATGGCGCCGCTTGTACCGGGCCGCCCATCAACACGAGCATTGCGGCAAATGCCGCCGCCGCACGAAGTCGCGTCTTCACCATCAGACACCCCGAGTTACGCCTCTACCAGCAACGCCGACCCTGTCACAGGGATGTCCCAGCTAGCTCGATCTTCATCTCAATTCTATCAGCGGACTGCCATGGTTTCTCGGCAAATTCAACGCCTGAGGATACCGCCGAGGACCCGCGAGCAATGCGAGCGGCCGAGCGATCTCACCGGTTTTGCCGCCTATCCCCTCCCAATCGCCGCGCCAATCTCATCTCCGGTGCGGCGCGTCACGCGTCACGAGCAACCTTCTGCCCGGTGGTGAGCCGCCGGCGCGATCCAGTACCGAGGATCCAATCGAAGATGCCACCGCCGCTGTCCTCCTTCGACGCGTCTCCGATTTGGGGCATGGCGGCCGTTGGGGCCGCTCGGAGGGCCCGATCGGCCGTGCGGCCCTGCAGATCTCGGAGGCCGGACTCGCGCTCAATCGCCTCGTCATATTCGCCCGCAATGGGGCTCTCTGCGATGATGGCCTTGCGCTCGGCGTCGGTCACCGGGCCGACACGCGAGTTCGGCGGGTGGATCAGCGTGCGCTGAACAATCGTCGGCTGCCCCTTGGCGTCGAGGGTGGACACCAAAGCCTCGCCGACGCCGAGCTCCATGATCGCCTTTTGGGTGTCGAAGGCTGGATTGGCGCGGAAGGTCGTTGCCGCCGCCTTCACCGCCTTCTGCTCCAGCGGCGTGAAGGCGCGCAGCGCGTGCTGCACGCGATTGCCGAGCTGGCTCGACACGGTGTCCGGGCACGTCGAGCGGATTCTGCGTCACGAAATAGACGCCGACGCCCTTCGACCGGATCAGCCGCACCACCTGCTCGACCTTGTCGAGCAGCGCCTTCGGCGCATCCTTGAACAGGAGATGCGCCTCGTCGAAGAAGAACACGAGCTTCGGCTTGTCGGGATCGCCCACCTCGGGCATCACCTCGAACAGCTCCGACAGCAGGAACAGACAGGAACGTCGCGTAGAGCCGCGGCGAGTTCCATCAGCGTCTGCGCGGCGAGGATGCTGATATAGCCGCGCCCGTCCGGCGTCGTGCGCATCAGATCCTTGATGTTGAGCGCGGGCTCGCCGAAGAAATGCGCGCCGCCCTGCTGCTCGAGCACCAGCAGCGACGCGCTGGATCGAGCCGACCGAGGCCTTGGCGATGTTGCCGTATTTGGTGGTGAGCTCGTCGGCCCGCGCCGCAAGATCCTCAAGCCAGCGCCTGCAAGTCCTCGAGATCGACCAGCTTGAGAATTCCTGTTATTGGCCTTCTCGCTCGTCGGCGAGCTTGAAGGCGATGTTGAGCACGCCCTCTTGCGTCTCGTTCAAATCCATCAGGCGGGAGAAGCAGCAGTGGCCCCATCTCAGAAACCGTTGAGCGGATCGGATGGCCCTGCTCGCCGAACAGATCCCAGAAGATCACGGGATAGCCGCGAAACTCGGACTTGTAGCCGATCTCCTTGGCGCGCTCCTCGATCCACGGTTTCGCGTGTGCCGGCCTCGGCAAGACCGGAGAGGTCGCTTTTCACGTCGGCGCAGAACACCGGAACGCCCAGATCCGAGAAGCCTTCGGCGAGCCCCTGCAGCGTGACTGTCTTGCCGGTTCCGGTGGCGCCGGTGATCAGCCCATGCCGGTTGGCGAGCCGCAGCAGAATGAACTCCGGCTTGACGCTCTTCCCGAGATAGACGCTGTCGGTGGGCGCCGTCTCGGTAGCGCCCCCGGGGCATCGCCCTCTTCGGACGTCGCCTTGCGCTTGGCCATGGCTCTCCTCCTCACTTCTTGCGCGCCACACTGTAGCGGTGCCGCGAGCCCAGGCAAAGGCGGCCCCGTGTCCCTTCTGACTCAGGTCTCGCGCGCTTTCTTGGGCCTTTGGCTTCGTGCTAGGAGGAGACTAAAGGGCTAAAGCTAGGACGACAATGGCTGAAATATCCTTGGCGCGCGACTTTCCCTTAAGCAGCGAGGCTGACTGGCAGGCGCTGGTCAAAGGAGGCGCTGAAGGGCGCGCCGCTCTCCTCGCTACGCTCGACCAGCTATGACGGTATCGCCATCGAGCCGCTTTACGCGCGCGCGCAAGACGGGAACGTCATTCCGGGCCGCGCGCCCGGCAGAGGCTTGGGCCGTGATGCGGCGCGTCGATCTGCCCGATGCCGATGCCGCAAACGCGCAGATCCTCGACGATCTGAACCATGCCGCGAGCGGCATCGTGCTCGTGTTCGAGGGGCGGTCGGCGATTACGGCTATGCCCTCCCGGCCACGGAAGCGGCGATCGAGGCGGCGCTCAACGGCGTGCATCTCGATTGGGGCGTTCCTATCAGAGCTCGATTTCGGTCCGCCGTCGCGGCCGGCGGCGGCTCTTATGGCGAGCTATGTGAAGGCGAAAGGGCTGGCGCCACGCTCGGTCAACCTCCGCTTCGGCTTCGATCCGTTCAGCGCCATGGCGACACGGGGCGTAGCGCCCATGCCGTGGAGCGAGCTCGCGCCAGAGGTGACGGCGCTTATCGCGAGTCTCGCCGAGCAGGGCTTCGCCGGTCCCTTTGCCGTCGCCGACGGGAGACCGGTCCACGCGGCAGGCGGCTCCTGAGGCGCAAGAGCTTGCCTTCGCGCTTGCCAATGCCGTCGCTTATCTGCCGCGCGATCGAGGCGCACGGCATATCCCTCGAGGACGCGCGCCGCTTGATCTTCTTCCGCCTCGCCGCCGACCAGGATCAGTTCCTGACCATCGCCAAGTTTCGGGCGATCCGAAAACTTTGGGCGCGCATCGAAGGAGGCGTGCGGGCTTGCTCCTCGCGCGCCTGCGTCGTGGCGAAACCGCCTGGCGCATGATGACCAAGCGCGATCCCCACGGAAACATCGTGCGCGGCACCATCGCCGCCCTTGCCGCCGCCGTGGTGGCGGCGCCGATGCGGTCACCGTGCTGCCGTTCAGCGCGGCGCTCGGCATCCCGATGCGTTTCGCGCGGCGCATCGCCCGCAACACGCAGACCATTCTCATCGAGGAAGCCAATCTGCACCGCGTCGCCGATCCCGCCGGCGGGCTCCGGCGCCATCGAAGTCTCTGACCGATGCAGCTCTGCGAGAAGGCCTGGGACGTTGTTTCAGGAGATCGAGCGCGCTGGCGGTTCCGCTCGAGGCGCTAAAGGCCGGGTTGATCCAGAAGGCGCGTGCGCAAGGTGCGGGCGGAACGCGAGGCCAATATCGCAAGCCGGAAGACTCCGTGATCGGCACCAGCGACTTCCCCGATCTCGCCGAGGAGCCGGTAGCCCGTGCTCGGCGCTGCCAAAGCACCCTCACCCGGCACGCCGCGGCGAACCCATCGCAGCCGCTCGCCCGCATCCGCCTCGCCGAGCCCTTCGAGCGCCTGCGCGACCGGAGCGACGCTTACCTCGCCCGGCACCGAGCAGCGGCCCAAAGTGTTCCTCGCCTGTCTCGGGCGCGCCTCCGACTTCACCGCGCGCGCGAGCTTCGCCAAAGAGCCTGTTCGAGGCCGGCGGCATCGAGGCGGTGGAAGGAAGCGGCGACAATCTGATGAAACGATTCAAAGATTCAGGCGCCAAGCTCGCCTGCCTCTGCTCGTCGGACAAGGTCTATGCCGGCGAGGCCGTCAATGCAGCCGAGGCGCTGGCCGCGGCCGGCGCAACTCACGTCTATCTGGCAGGCAAGCCAGGGAGATCATAAGAAGGCCTGGGAAGACGCCGGGATTGGAACATTCCTTTATCAAGGCTGTGATACGCTTGGGCTATTGCAGAATGCTTATGAGAGACTGGGCGCATGACCCGCATCCCCGCCTTCGCTGATATCGCCTTCGACGCCCGCAACGGCGCCGGCGACAACACTCTAGCGGGGCCGCGCCCTGGCAGACGCCGGAAGGCATCGCCGTGAAGCCGGCCTACGGCGCCGAGGATATCGCGCGGCCTCGACTTCCTCGACGGGCTGCCGGGCGTCGCGCCTTATCTGCGCGGTCCCTACCCCACCATGTATGTGCACGCGGCCCTGGACCGTCCGGCAATATTCCGGCTTCTCCACCGCCGAGGATTCGAACGCCTTCTACCGGCGCAACCTCGCCGCCGGCCAGCAGGGCGTGTCCATCGCCTTCGACCTTGCCACCCACCGCGGCTACGACTCCGACCATCCGCGCGTGACCGGCGATGTCGGCATGGCGGGCGTCGCGATCGACTCGATCTACGACATGCGCACGCTGTTCGACGGCATCCCGCTCGACAAGATGTCGGTGTCGATGACCATGAACGGCGCGGTGCTGCCCGGTGCTCGCGCTCTTCATCGTCGCCGGCGAGGAGCAGGGCGTGCCGCCCGAGAAGCTGTCCGGCACCATCCAGAACGACATCCTGAAAGAGTTCATGGTGCGCAACACCTATATCTATCCGCCCGCGCCCTCGATGCGCATCGTCTCCGACATCTTCGCCTACACCTCGCAGAAGATGCCGAAGTTCAACTCGATCTCGATCTCCGGCTATCACATGCAGGAGGCGGGCGCGACCGCCGACCTCGAGCTCGCCTACACGCTCGCCGACGGCGTCGAATATGTGCGCGCCGGCGTCGACGGCCGGCATCGACGTCGATAGTTTCGCGCCGCGGCTCTCCTTCTTCTGGGCGATCGGCATGAACTTCTTCATGGAGATCGCCAAGATGCGCGCCGCGCGGCTGCTCTGGGCGAAGCTGATGGCCGAGGAGTTCAAGCCGAAGGACCCGCGCTCGCTCGCGCTGCGCACCCATTGCCAGACCAGCGGCTGGAGCCTCGCCGCGCAGGACGTGTTCAACAACGTGGTGCGCACCTGCGTCGAGGCGCATGGCGGCGACGCAAGGCCACACCCAGTCGCTGCACACCAATGCGCTCGACGAGGCGCTCGCGCTGCCGACCGATTTCTCCGCCCGCATCGCCCGCAACACCCAGCTCATGCTGCAAGCAGGAGTCCGGCACCACCCGCATCATCGATCCGTGGGGCGGCAGCTTCTATGTCGAGCGGCTGACCCACGACCTCGTCCGCCCGCGCGCTGAAGCACATCGAGGAAGTCGAGGAGTTCGGCGGCATGGCCAAGGCCATCGAGGCCGGCATCCCAAAGCGCATGATCGAGCAGGCCGCGACGGCAGCGCAGGGCCGCATCGACTCCAGGCCGCCAGACCATCGTCGGCGTGAACAAATACCGGCAGGACAGCGACGCCGACATCGCCATCCTCAAGGTCGACAACCGCTCCGTGCGCCGCCAGCAGCTCGACAAGCTCGCGCGGCTCAAAGGCCGAGCGAGAACGAGGCTGAGGTGCAGTCGGCTCTTGACGCGCTCACCGAATGCGCCAAGACAGGCAAAGGCAACCTTCTCGAAGGCGCCGTTCGCGCCGCCCGGGCCAAGGCGACCGTCGGCGAGATCTCCTACGCGCTGGAGAAGGTCTATGGCCGCCACCGCGCCGAGGTTTCGGCGGTGACCGGCGTCTACAAGGCGGAGATGGGTCGCATGGATGGAAGCCTGACCCGCGTCAAGGCGTTGATCGACTGCGTTCGAGCACGAGCACGGACGGCGGCCGCGCATCCTGGTGGCCAAGATGGGCCAGGACGGCCACGACCGCGGGCAGAAGGTGATCGCATCCGCCTTCGCCGATCTCGGCTTCGACGTCGATATCGGCCCGCTGTTCGCAGACGCCCGAGGAGGCCGCGCGCCAGGCGGTGGAGAACGACGTGCATATCGTCGGCGTGTCGTCGCTTGCCGCAGGCCATCTGACGCTGGTGCCGGCGCTGCGCGAGGCGCTCGAAGCGCTAGGCCGCGGCGACATCATGATCGTGGTCGGCGGCGTGATCCCGCCCTCAGGATTACCCCGAGCACTCTACGCGGCCGGCGCCAAGAGCCATCTTCGGCCCCGGCACGCCCATCGCCGACGCGGCAATCGACCTTCTCAAGAAGCTCGGGGCCGAAGGCTGACTCAGAGTCGCAGCAGGCTGCGGGGTAGACGCCGGCCAGCGGGGCGGTTTTTCTCGGCGCGACCGGTTGGTTGACGGTGAACGGTGCGGCGCGCGTGGTCGCCGACAAAGGGGCTCAGCGTCTCGGAACCATCGGAACTTCCCTGACCCCCTCCGTCATGGCCAAGCTTTTGCCGCGACGGCCCGCCGCCGCTCCCCCGCTCTTTATTTCAGGCTTGCGCCGGCGCGGTGACGGTCGGCGTCGTCCGCCCCGGGCATCCCGCCGGCTCGGTGATCGCGCGCGGCGTGCCTAACCTTCACCCTGTATGGCATATGACCCTTAGCGAGGCGCTGAGGGAAGGTTGGATGTCCATAGCGCACCCGCTGCCGGAGGACTGACCTGGACTCTGGGACCTAAACTGATCTCCGCATACTTTCCCTGGCGGGCGCTTAGCGTGCCACGTCGGCGATCTGCTGGCCGTCATGTTCGTCAACGGCGATCACCATGCTGCTCAACACCACCGGGATCGAGTTCGTCACCCGACGCAAAGCGACCTCCAGGCGCGACGCTGAAGACGCTCGGCGTCGCCAATCTGGCCGAGCCGCGCTTGGCGGTATGCCAGTTGCATCTCTTTGAGCCGGTACCACCCTGAACTACGCGGCCTGCGGCCGTGGACGGCTCGTCTCGGCCTTATCGTGGCGATCGTCTCGGGGTTCGGTGCTCACCGCCAATCCGGGCTTCTCGCTTATGTGCCCAAGTTCGTGCTGGGCGGATCGCTGCTCTATCTCGGGGTTCAACCTCATCAGGAGTGGTTCATTGACTCGGCACGCCGCATTTCGCTCCTCGAATACGCCTCGCTGCTTGCCATTGCCCTGCTCATCATCCAAATCGGCTTTATCGCCGGCGTGCTGATCCGGCGTGATCATCGGCTGCGCCACCTTACCGCTTCCTCAAATTTGATTATCGCCTGGTTACCGGTATCGATTCCTCCGCCATGCATAGCTTTACTCATATCAAGCGTGCCGCCGACGATGTCGGCGCCAGCCTCGTGCTCGTGAATCTGTCGCCTGAGCTCGTCTCCGCGTTCCGCAACCCGCGAAGTCATTGCTGCCGCTGACGTCATCCTGGCGGACGACCTCGATCGCGCCTTGGAGCCCTGCGAAAAAGAGGTCATTGCCGCCCATTCGGCGAAGAATGCGCAAGGACGAAGCTTGCGCGAATGGTTCACGCAAGCGCTTGGCTGCGCCGACCTCGCCGAGCAGCTCACCGCTTGCTGCCAGCGGCTCGAAGTGCGCCAAAACGACATCATCGCCTCGCAAAAAGCGCGACCCCGCCGATTGCATGCATTTCATTGTCGAAGGGCGCGTCGGCATCATCGTCAAGTTCGACGACGGAGCGCTCCGTCCGCGTGCGCAGCCTCGGGCCGCACACCACGATCGGCGAGATGGGACTCATTACCCGGCAAGCGCGCAGCGCCACCATTCAGGCCGAGCTGGACAGCGTGCTCTACGCGCTCAGCTTCGAGGCTTACGAGCGCCTCAAATCCGAGAACCGCCCGCTGCACCAGGCGCTGCTCAGCTATGTGGTCACGGTGATGACCGAGCGCTTGGGCTTCGCCAGCAAGGTGATCGGCGTGCTGCGCCGCTGAGGGCAGGCCTCTGCGGAAAATCCACATCCATCTTGCGCTTCCGCGTGTTTCCGCTTAACGCCGCATGCCATGAGCGCGAAGCACGCCTCCCGCAGCGACCTGGACGACACCGCCAAGGCCATCGTCGGCGGAGACCGCGTGGCGCTCGGCCGCGCCATCACCCTGATCGAAAGCGCCAAGCCCGAGGACCAGGTCCGCGCCCAACGCCTGCTTGAGCTCCTCCTGCCCCGCACCGGAAAGGCCATCCGCGTCGGCATCAGCGGCGTGCCAGGCGCCGGCAAATCCACGCTGATCGATCAGCTCGGGCTCAACCTCGTGGCCATGGGCAAGAAGGTCGCCGTGCTCGCCGTCGATCCCACCTCGACCCGGAGCGGCGGCTCGATCCTCGGCGACAAGACGCGCATGGGGCGCCTCGCCTCGGAGCAAGGCGCCTTCATCCGCCCCTCCCCGCCGGCGACAGCCTCGGCGGCGTCACCAAGACGACGCGCGAGACCATCGCCCTCGCCGAGGCGGCAGGCTACGACGTGGTTCTGGTGGAGACCGTCGGTGTCGGCCAATCGGAGACCGCCGTCTCCAACATGGTCGATGTGTTCGTCGTGGTGGGAATTCCCGGCGCCGGCGACGAGCTGCAAGGCATCAAGCGCGGGCTGCTCGAGCTTGCCGACGTCATCGCCGTCAACAAGGCTGACGGCGATCAGGTCGAGCGGGCCAATCGCGCCGCCATGGAGTACCGCACCGCGCTGCACATCCTTGCCGCCGGCAATCCCAACTGGTCGCCCGAAGTGCTGACCGTCTCGGCAAGAGACAATACCGGGCTCGACGCGTTGTGGACCAAGGTCGAGGAGCGGCATGCAGCGCTTGAGAAATCCGGTGGACTTCTTGCGCGCCGCGCCGAGCAGGCGGTGGCGTGGATGCGCGAGATCTTCGAGCAAAGGTTGCTCGCGGCCTTCAAAGGCGGCAAGGAGGTCGGACGCCGCTGGAGCCGAGATGGAGAAAAAGGTGCGCGCGTGGCGAGATGACGCCGACGGCAGCGGCGGAGAAGCTTGGCGCGCCTCGCCGGCATCGGCGAAGGCTAGCCGCGCGCCTCTCGAAATTTGCTTCCCTTCGATGCTGGAGCCGGGTTAAGCCCGATATCATGGCTCGCCCGCGCGTGCTCCTCACGGGGTTCGGCCCATTTCCCGGCGCCGCCGAGAATTCCTCGGCCTGGCTTGTGGAGGAGCTCGCGGGGAGACCGCCAATCGTCCGGTCTCGGATGCGATCTTCATGCCGAGGTGCTGCCCACCGAGTGGGCCGAGGTTGCGAGGCTTGGGCCAGGGATTGGTTCAGCACCACCGGCCGCGCCTGACCCTGCATCTCGGCCTGCACAAGCGCGCGCGAGGGTTCCGCATCGAGCGCTCGGCGCACAATCTGATTGACCTCCGGGAGGATGCGCGCGGCGCCGTTCTCGACAGGCGCACGATCCTTGATCGCTCCGAGGTGCCGCCTCGACACGGCAATTCCGGCTACGCAACTCGCCAAGCATTTGCGGACACAGGATCTTCCGGCCGTCGCCTCCCGCTCGGCGGGAACCTATCTCTGCAACTATCTCTATTATCTCTCGCTTCACTGGGCGCGCGGGCAGAACGGAGCCTGCGACGTCTGCTTCGTGCATCTCCCGCCAGGGCCCCGCCAAGGCGGCTCCCTTGAGCGAGGCGGAGCTGCTGCGCGGCGCCGAATCTGATCATGCGCTACCTTCTGGCCCTCGCGCTGGACCGCGACGGAGTCCAAGACCTCTGGCGGCGAAATTGGCCCCGGTGTGCGCGTCGCTGAGCCGATGACGCGCTGAACAGGACATCATGACCGTTACCCGCCGAGAGGTCGTCCTTGCCGGCATCGGGTTCGGCGTTGCTTTTGCGGCCGGCTCCGCGCTGCGCGCACCCGCTGGACAGGGCCCCGTCACTTCAGCACTTTCGGTGTGGTGCCGTCCGGCGGCGCCACCGACCAGACAGAGATGCTGCAGGCGCGCCGTCGACGCCGCCGCCTGGTCGGGCCTTCCTCTGTTTCTCCCGCCCGGGACCTATTCGACACGGCGACTCGAGCTGAGATCGGGCTCGCATCTGACCGGCGTCCCTGGCCGATCGATCCTGCGCTGCCGCGACGGCGGCGGGTTGATCAGCATCGAGCACGCTAAGGACATTCGTCTCGAGGGCCTCGTGCTTGACGGCGGCGGAAAGGACATGGGCGTAAACGGCGCGCTGCTTGTCGGCCACGATGGTCGGGCGGCTTCAGCTCGCGAATTGCCGCTTCCTGCGCTCAGGCTCGGGCGGCATCCTCGTCTCGCGCTGCCGAGGATGTGGTCATCACCAGCAACATCGTCGACAAGGCTGCGACCGGCATCGCCGTGACCAACGTCGCGCAAGGCGGCGATCGCGCTATTATCCAAGGAACCTCGTCCGCAACCTGTTCTTCCGCAAAGTTGCCCTTTTCCACGGTACCGGAATTTCCATCGACGCCGACGCCGTGGTGAAGGGCAACAGTGTGGAGAACGCTCCGGGTTTCGGCATCCTCGTCGGCCGCGATCGGCGCGATGTCAGCGTTTCGAACAATCATATCCGCAACATCTCATATCGGCATCGGCGTTTCGGTCGAGATTGCCGGGACCGCGCCGGCTTGCCGGCAACACGATTTCAAACGCTCAAAACGGCGCCGTTCGCGCCATGCGGGCCCTACCCCGATCGGGCCGGACCTTGCCGTCTACGCCAACGCTATAGCCTGAGGGCTCGGCCCTAGCCGATTAACGTGCGCGGCGGCGGCGGCAGCGTTCTGACGCGGCAAGGCGCGGACCGCGGCCTTGAGCGCGGGCGATGGGCCGACCGTGCCCACCTTCACGCCGCGCCAGGTGCGCATCTCGCCGGCGAGTTGGGCCGGCAAGGATGTGTTCGGCCCCGGCACGAGTTTGGCGAGCAGAATTGCAAGCGCCATCTCCGCGCCCCGCTTGGTACCGTCGTCGACCTTGACGGCAATGCCGATCCCGAGCGCCGGCAACGCCGCGCAATGGACGCCTTCCGCGCCGCCCTTGGCGAAGGCGGTCTGGGGAAGCCCACGCATGACGATGGTGTCGAAGCGGCCCTCACCCGCCACGAGGTCGGGCGCGGCGAAGCAAGCGTCCATGAGCCGCTCGCGCCGCCTTGGCGCGCGTGGCATCGAGCCCTCTGCCGCTGGCGAGCCGGGCGAACCCGGTCGCCACCGCAGCAAGCGGCAGGGCAAAGGTCGGCACCGAGCAGCCGTCGATGCCGATCTCATCCTGCTCCAATGTGACGTCGCAAATCTCTGAAATGACCTCGCCTGATCTCTTGCTGCACCGTGATGCTCTGGCCGCTCATAGCCCCTTGGATCGAGGCCCAGGTGAACCGCGGTCGCCAGCATGCCGGCATGTTTGCCTGAGCAATTGTTGTGGATCGGCGTCGGACTCTTGCCCACGCGCGACAACTCCCGCGACGCCCGGTCGCCGATCGGCCAATGCGCGCCGCAGGCGAGCTGCGCTTCATCGAGCCCAGCCTTGGCGAGCAGCGCGCGCACCGCGCGGATATGAGCCTCGTCGCCGCTATGCGAAGCGCAGGCGATGGCGAGTTCCGCCTGTCCGAGACCGAAGGCGTCGGCGGCCCCGCTCTCGATCAGCGGGATGGCCTGCAATGCCTTGACGGCCGAGCGCGGATAGATCGGGCGTTCGATGTCGCCAAGCCCGAGCAACACGCGGCCATCCGCATCGGCGATGGCGACGGCGCCGCGGTGGCAGCTCTCCACCAGCCCTCCGCGCGTCACTTCAACCAGAATGGGATTGTCCTGCACGGCTTCGCTCACGCGGATGAAACTTGGGATGGAAGCTTAGGTCGCGCGTTCGCTCGCCCGCGCGTCCGGCCGCTCGCTCGAGCGCCACTTCGATAGGCACGCCAGGGTCGTGCTTCGAGGCGCGGATGACGAGAGAGGTTTTGACGCTGGCGACATTCGGCGCGGCGGTGAGCTCGTGAATGATGAAATCCTGGAACGCGGTGAGATCGGGCGCCACGCATTTCAACATGAAGTCGATCTCGCCGGAAAGCATATAGCAATCGCGCACGATGGGAGAGCCGCGCACGCGCTGCTCGAAGGCGACGAGATCGGCCTCCGCCTGGCTGTGCAGCCCCACCATGGCGAAGGCCGTGACGTCGAAGCCGAGCGCGCGGTCGTCGAGCAGCGCCGCATAGCCGCGGATGAATCCCGCTTCCTCCAGCGCGCGAACCCGGCGCAGAGCAGGGCGGCGCCGAAATGCCCACCTTGCGGGCAAGCTCGACATTGGTGATGCGGCCATCGGCCTGCAGCTCACTCAGGATCCGCCGGTCGGTTTGATCGAGGCGGGCTTGGCGCATGGGCATGCTCCTGGACGATTGCCTCGCGCCCGCGTTAGAAGCGGCAGCGCTCAAGGTCGAAATAGAGATGGCAGTCCTTATCGCGCAATTTTAGGTCCTATTGCGAAAAGAATCGAAAAGAAATTGAGCCTTCAACATTCCGGAAATTCCAGGAATGCCGAGACTGGGCCGAAAGGCGGCACCGCTTGGATCGTCACCGACGGCTCGGTGGGCATGGAGGCGCAAGGTATTGCGGTCGCCGAAGCGGTCGGCCTTCCTACAGCTTGAAGCGGGTGCGGGTAACAGGCGCCATGCGCCTCGTGCCGGCGCGGCTGCAGATCTACCTCGCGCCGTCGCGCCTGCTCCGCTCCGTCACCTCCAACGAGCCGCTCGCGCCGCCCTGGCCGCGCCTCATCATTTCCATCGGGCGGCGCAGCGTTCCCATCGCGCTGGCGCTGAAGAGCGTGGCGAAGGGATTTGCCCTGCACATCCAGAATCCCAAGGTGCCAAAGCATCGCTTCGACCTGATCGCGGCGCCGCTCCATGACGGCTATACCGGCGCCAACGTGGTCAACACCTTCGGCGCCGTGCACAGCGCGTCACGCCAATGCGCCTCGCCGAGGCGGCGCATAGCTTCGCCGCGAAGATCGACCCTCTGCCTCGTCCGCGTATCGCAGTGCTGCTTGGCGGCGACAGCGCGGCCTTCAGTTTCCCGCCGGATCTCGCCGCCTCCTTCGGCGCGTCGCTGGCCGAGGCCACGCGTGACAGCGGCGGATCGCTGCTCGTCACGCCGTCCCGGCGAACCTCGCCAGAGGCACTTCGTGCCCTTGTCGCGCCGATTGGCAGCGTCCCCCATTTCGTCTGGGACGGCACCGGCGAAAATCCCTATTTCGCCTTCCTCGCCACCGCCGACGCCATCGTCACCACCGAGGATCTCGGTCAACATGGTCACCGAGGCGGCGGGCACCGGCAAGCCGGTCTATGTACAGCGCCTCAAAGGCAGTTCAACGCGGCTCGGGCGCTTCCACGAGCTGATGCGGGAGCGCGGCGCCACCCGCCCCTTCGCCGGCAAGATCGAGTCGTGGTCCTACGCCCCGATCAACGACACCGAGCTCGTGGCCGGCGCCATCCGCCGCGCCCTTGGCCTTGAAACCCTTGCGTAAAGCCGCCCATGACGGACCGCGGGTTGCGAAACGCGGCCATTGAGCTTACCTGTTGGCTCCAATTCGCACCCCAAGGCAACGCCACCAATGAAGCGCCACGCCAAGATGATCATCATCGGCTCGGGTCCTGCCGGATACACGGCCGGCATTTATGCCGCCCGCGCCATGATGAAGCCGCTCCTCATCGAGGGCATACAGCCCGGCGGCCAAATGACCACCACCACCGACGTCGAGAACTATCCGGGCTTCGCCGACGTGATCCAGGGGCCCTGGTTGATGGACCAGATGCGGGCGCAAGCCATGCATGTCGGCACCGAGATCATTGCCGACCACATCGATGCGGTCGATCTCACCCACGAGCCCTTCTGGATGAAGGGCGACAGCGGCACGGAATACACCGCCGACAGCGTCGTCATCGCCACCGGCGCGCAGGCCCGCTGGTTGGGGCTGCCCTCGGAAAGCAGATTCAAGGGCTTTGGCGTCTCGGCCTGCGCCACCTGCGACGGCTTCTTCTTCCGCAACAAGTCTGTGCTGGTGGTCGGCGGCGGCAACACCGCAGTGGAGGAGTCGATCTACCTCGCCAACATCGCGAGCCAGGTCATATTGGTGCATCGCCGCGGCGTGCTCCGCGCCGAGAAGATCCTGCAGGAGCGCCTGTTCGCCAACCCGAAGATCGACGTGATGTGGCACACCGAGCTCGACGAGGTGCTTGGCACCGACGATCCCCTCGGCGTGAACGGCGCTCGCCTCAAGAGCACGCTCACCGGCGAGACCTTCGCCATCCCGGTCGACGGCATCTTCATCGCCATCGGCCATGTGCCGCAGACCGAGCTGTTCAAGGACCAGATCGAGATGAAGCCCAACGGCTACATCAAGACGGCGCCGTTCTCGACCGCGACCAACATCCCCGGTGTCTATGCCGCGGGTGATGTAGCCGACGACGTCTATCGCCAGGCGGTCACCGCCGCAGGCCTGGGCTGCATGGCGGCGCTCGAAGCCGAGAAATATCTCGCCGGCATCAAGCCGATGCACCAAGCCGCCGAGTAGACGGCGCTCATCCAGTGCCTCCTGGCATCGCCCGGGTCGGGCGATGCGAATGCGTGCCCAATCGCTCCGCTCGACGTGGGCAGACGGCAGGAGTCCGTTGCCCATGCCTACGGCAGAACTCGCTGTCGCGTCCATCGAACCGCGTCAGGAATGAGGCGGCGAGGGCCCGATATGGCCCCAGCCACTTCCTTGTTTCGCCTCAATATTTTTGAGGATGACGCCTTCCCAAAAAACAGCACGAGGAATTGTAATGAAGGCGATTCTTTTCGCCGTCGCGAGTATTGTTGCTGTGACGGCTTTAGCTACCGAGGGCGAAGCACGACCCTATTACCAAGGCTGGTCCGGTTCGAACTATTCGCTCAGCCACCACTCCGGGCTTCGCGTTCTGCATACCAGGGGCGCAGCAGCCGTTACGGAGCGCACTACGTCCGAAGCGGATATGGCAAAAGCCATCACCGTCAGCATGCGAGCCGCTCCTATCGCACGCACACCGCAAAGAGCGGACCCGGCGGACGGCCCGCGCGCTGGTGCGGGTGGTGGATGCGGACCCAGAAGGGCGGCGGGCCTGAGCTCAACCTTGCCAGCAATTGGCGGCATTGGGGCCGCCCGAGCGGCCCACGCGTCGGCGCGGTTGTGGTCTGGTCCCATCATGTCGGCATGATCACCGGACGGACCGCCGGTGGAGAGTGGATCGTAAAATCAGGCAATGACGGCGGCGCGGTCCGCGAGCGGCCAAGGTCCGTCTCCGGCGCCGTGTTCCGCATCTGAAGCGCGCGGCCGAAGCGTCAATCCAGGCATGGTGCTGAGCTCGATCCGGACATCCCGGATCAGACGGCGCTTGTCTGGAGAAACGCTTCGGCCGCGGCCAGCTCGTCCGGCCGGTTGACATTGAAGAAGGGATCGATCGTCCGGCCTTCGATTTTCACCGGCGGAAACATCACCTCTCTTGCCTGATGCTGCCTGACCCAATCGCTGACCTTGCGGTCGCCGCTCATCAGCGAGGCTTCGAGATCGGGAGCAAGCGTCACGTGCCACAACCCGAACACCGGGTGCATCCCCTCCGCTGATCGGGCCACGACGAGAGTTCGCCTCACCCTCACCGCTCGCCGAGCGAAGCCGATCTGACGAGATCGGCGGGAAGGAAGGGCGTGTCGCTCGCGGCGGTGATCGCGAAGCGGCTCTCAGGCCGATTGGTGCGCGCCCATTCGAGGCCGGCAAGGATGCCGGCAAGAGGTCCGGCATAGCAGCTCGAGGCGATCCTCGACCACCGGCAAGCCGAAGGCCGAGAAGCGCGCCGGATCGCCATTGGCGCTGATGATCAGCTCCGCGACCTGAGGTTTCAGGCGTTCGATGACATGGGCGAGAGATCGGCCTTGCCGGCGAGCGGCAGCAGGCATTTGTCGCCGCCGCCCATGCGGCTCGATTTGCCACCGGCCAGGAGGATGCCGACCATGTGCTCACGCGCTTTCATCCCCGGACTCTAGGACTTGGGGCCGGACGCTGTCACGTTGCGAGAAGAATTCAGCTTTGCGGCGCGAACCGGCCGCTGGGGTGCTCGTCTGCACCACCGGAAGCCGGCACCGCCAAGGCTCGATGCAGATCAAGGCGTTTGACGAGATCCGCGCACCGTCTTGCAAGCCCCCGGCTTCCGCTGTGGACTGGGCGTGGCCATTGATCTGGCTCGCTCGGCTCTGTGCTTCAGCTTGAGGCGGGTGGCCGTGAATTTGCGCCATGCCGATGGCGTCAAGCTCGCCTGCGCGGGCCGCGCGCGCCTCAGCGCGTCGAGTTCGCCCTTGGCCTGCGCGCTCGAGCCTCAGCGCCATGAGGGACGCCTGCTCGCTTTGGCGGTGCGCCGCCGCTCGCGCGGCAGTCTTCAGCCTTTGCAGCCGGCCCGCGGCCTCATCGGCCTTCGCGCACACCCAGGGCGAAGCCTGTCGCCGCGGGCGTGACAGCTTGTGCGCGAGGTCGTTCGCCTCGGCGCGAATCCAGGACCTGCCGCTTGAAGCAGCGTTAAACGAGGCTCAGCTTTGCGAGACGCTTCTTTTCGGCGGTCCGAGCCGAACCAACCGTCGCCGCATCGTGCGTTGCTATAGCCAGGGCATGGCCCTGCTGCGCGCCCAAGAAACGCTGATTGATGCCCCCTTTGACGAGGCTTGCGCGAAGGTCCGTGCCTTCGCCGCGGTCCATACGGACCCGGCCACTGCCGCATCTCGAAATGCGAGCACAAGCGCGTGGCCTTTGGCCCGCGTCCAGAAGAAGCCGCTCAATGCCGCCTCCGACGAGGCGTGGGCGATCGTGCGCGTCTTTGCTGCGGTCCAGCGGAGCCGACCGCCGTCGCATCCCTAGAAGCAAGGCCGAAGGCATGACCCTCGGCGCTTGCCCAAGAGGAGCCGCTCGATGCCGCCTTGGACGAAGCTTGAGGATCGAGCGCGTCTTCGCCGCGGTCCAAGCCGCAACCGACCGCCGCCGCATCACGAGATGTGAGCGCGAAGACATGGCCTTTGGCGCGCGTCCAAGAAAGCCAGTCGTTGCCGACTCGGACGAAGCTCGCGCAATCGCACGGAGTTTTTACTGCAGTCCAGGTGGATCCGACCGCCGCCGCATCGCGTATTGCAACTGCCAAGGCGCTGGCCTGGTGGCGATCCAGGAAGCGGCGACCGCCGCTCCCTTGCGCGACGCCCTGGCCAAGCCTCGAGATTTCGCGTGAACTCAGGCGGAAACCGGCCGAGACTGCACTTGCAGACACCATCGTCAGGGCGCGAACCTAGCGGCGATCCAGACCGAACCGAGCGAAAGCAACCTGAACGACGCGAGCGCAGCGACCCGCATTCTCGCCGCGATCCAGGACGCGCTGATCGAAGTGGCGCGGAGCGAAGCGAACGCCAGAGTGCGATCTTGCCCACGCCCAGGAAGAGCTCATCGCCAACAGCCTGAACGAGGCGATCGTCAACGCCTTCGCCCTCGCGGCGACCCACATGGAGCCAGCCGAAATCGCTGCTCAGGCGATGCGAGCGCAACGGCGCGTGTTCTGGCCGACATCCAAGAGACGCCGAGCGACAGCCGTTTCAAGCACGAGTGCCGAAAGAGCGTAAGCGGAGAGCGCGATCCACGCGGCGCTCTTCCAAGTCAGGTGGCCGAGATAAGCGAGCCCATTCCGCAGGACAAAAATACCGAGCGAATGAAGACGGCAACGGACAACGGCGCCCCGTCTGGCCGACCGCAGCCAAGCGTTGGCGCGCGAGCTGGCGTCGCTCTTTCGCCTGCTGGCGCTTGACCCAGCGGGCATGCCGCGCCCGATTCCGCTTCTCGGAGGCGACAAAGTCCTTGAGCCACCGGTCGTATTGATCGAGGTCCTGCGTTGCCGACGCGACAACGTCTTTCGACCTGGAAGATTTCTCCATGAGCGAGTTCAATAGGATCGAGGTTGTCGCTGGCATCGGACACGAAGATGTTTCCCAACCGAAGATGCCGCCTTTGCCGCTGAGCGTCGCTCAGCCGAGAACGATGCAAAGTTGGCCGCCTCCCCGCTAACGCGGAAACCAGGGGTCCGTTCCGTGCTTAACGGGAGACGCGCCGGACCAGGTCGCTGAAGCCGGTAGCGTCGTTGTCCCCGGGCAGCCGGCGAGGATCAGCGGGTGATGCGGCTGATCTTCGAGCCCTCGAGGCTCAAATTGTACATCAGTCCCTGCGCATCGAAGATGAAGGCGATGACCGGGCTGGTGAGGGTGTCGGTATCGATGGCACCTCCGGCACCGACCGTGACGACCACGACCGATCCATCGACGCCGACCTTCCAACCATAGGCGTTCTGGAATCCGGCGAGGCGCCTCCTCGGTCATGAACATGATGATCACCGACCTGAGACTGGACACCGAGCTGGAAGCCGAAGGAGGCCGAGATGATGTTGTAGTAGCCCGCCGGTTCTGCCCTGACGATGAGGACACCTTCTCCATATTCCCCGCCTACGCCGAGGCCTGCCTTGATCACCGAGGGAAACACCAGAACGCCGGCAGCCTTCCGGCCAAGCTCGCGCGCGGACGGATTTTGAGCGACGAAGCTCTGCAGCGTCGCATTGGCGTCGGCGTTGATCTGGACGGCCGAGGCCGCGTCGGCGGTTTGCGGCGCCGCGACGATGCGCAAGCAGCGCAAAATGACATCAGGAATAGGGCGCGCAATGCGTTCATGTGGAAGCTCCCTGGCCGCACTCCCCGGCGCTCGGGATATTACTCCGCTCGGCGCCGTGAGTAGGCTGCATCTCCGTCAATCACTCCTGCGCCGCAAATCCGGCGACTTTAGGCAAAGAAAAGGCGAGGTGCCGAAGCCCCTCGCCTTTTGCATTGCGTCAGCGCGCTTTACGCGGCCTTGGCGTAGTAGGATTTGAGCTCGGTTCATCACCTTCTGCTTGTCGAAATCGGCGCCCATGGCAAGCATGGCGTCGGCGAAGCGGCCGGCGATCTCGGCGATCTGCTCCAGGCGACAGCTGATTGAGAATGCCGATGCGCACCTGAACCGGTTCCGACAGGGTCGGCCAGATGCCGAAGCCTTGCGCCCGGGCGCCCTGCACCAGCTCCTTCTCCTTGCCCTTGAGCTTGCCGGGCAGGTTGAGCACGATGAGGCTCGTCATGTTGGAGGTGACGTCGCAGCCCATGGCCTCCACCGCCTGGCGCAGCGCCTTCTCGTGATAGGCGTAATCGGACGCCTTGCGGCGCCGGCCGTAGCCGAGGATGATGCGCAAGGCCTCGTGGAACGCGGCCACCGCATAGCAGGAATGGGTTTGGTGATAGGCCGGCGTCGGGGTGTCCTTGCCGTCGATGATGCCCCAATGGCGCGCGTCGAGGATCGGGTGGTGGACATAGGTGCGGCAGCCGCGCTTGCGCACCATCTCGATGGCCTTGTCGGTGAAGCTGACCGGCGCATAAGTGAGCGGCAGCGAAAGCACGCCCTTCTGCGGACACGACGCCCAGGCGACCACGCCCGGATAGTCGTCGATGTTGAAGTCGGCGACGCCGAGGCTCGACACCGCATCGACGATGCCCATCACGCCGTGCTTGAGGCAGGCGTCGCTGAAGCCCTTTCAGGTCGTTGATGCGGCCCGATCCGGTCTCCCAATGGGCCATGAAGGCCCACATCGGCTTGTGCTTCGCGAGCGCCTTGTCGACGGTCTCGCCGGTGACGGACTGGCCGTGCGGCGTCTCGATCACCGTCACGCTCTCTGCCTTCGGGTTAAGGGAATCCGCGGCCAGCTCCTCCTTGGTGGCAGCCTTCATGCGGATGGTCAGCGTGTCGATGCCGGAGAAGGTCCCGTTGGGGAAGGCCACCACCTTGTCGCCGGGCAGGATCAGGGAAAGCACGCAGTCGAGCCCCGAAAAGCCCGTGCCGGCGACGCCGTAGGTATAGACGTTCTTGGTCCCCCACAGCTCGCGCAACATCTCCTTGGCTTCGAGCATGCCGCGCAGAACGTCCTTCTGCATGTGATCGGCGACGCCGGTCTTGGCGAAGCGTTCCAGCACGCGAGGATCGGTGTTCCCGGCCCTGGGCCGGCGGCAAGAGTCTCAGGGATGTCAAGCTGCGGATAAATCGTCATTTTCGGAACCCTCACGAAGGTCTAATGGTCGTCGCACAAATATTCGGCACAATCGTCTAGCGGGCCGGAGGCCCGGCGGCAAGTCCGCCGAAGCCCGGCTTAAGCGGCCTTGGCCGCGCGGGAGGCCAGCACCTGATCGGCGATCTTGCCGGTCAAGCTCGGCGAGATGGTCGAATTTGGCGCTGAAGGTGCCCACGCCTGCGGTCGCCGATCTCAGCTCCACGATCAGGTTCTGGATCTCGGCCTCCGGGATCTGCGCCTGCACCAGATCCCATCCCGGCCAACCCGGCCGCGCATCGAAACCGAGGATCTGCCCGCGCCGCGACGAGATAATGCCGTTGATCCTCGCCGTTGCGTCGGAGGGCACCGCAATCTCGACCGCCATGACCGGCTCGAGCAGCACCGGGAGAGCATTGCGGCAAGCCCTCGCTCATGGCGATGCGCCCGGCCTGGCGGAAGGCCATGTCCGAGGAATCGACCGAGTGATAGGAGCCGTCGATCAGGCAGACGCCGACATCGACCACGTTGAACCCAAGCGGGCCTGAGTGAAGATAATCGCGCACGCCGATCTCGACGGACGGGATGTAGTTCTTCGGCACCACGCCGCCGGTGATCTCATCGCTGAACTCGAAGCCGCTCCCCGCGGGCGCGGGCCGATGGTCACCACCACGTCGCCGAACTGGCCGTGGCCGCCGGACTGCTTCTTGTGGCGGCCGCGCACCTCGGTCGATTTGCGGATGGTCTCCTTGTAGGGGATCTGGCGCGGCCTGGTCGAGGCGTCGATGCCGTATTTGCTGGTGAGCTTCTCGAGCGCCACGCGGAGGTGCATCTCCCCCTGGCCCCATAGCACCATCTCGCCCATGTCCTGACTGTGGGTGAGCGAGATCGAGGGATCCTCCTCGATGATCTTGGCGATGGCCGCGGTGAGCTTCACCTCGTCCTTCTTCTCCTTGGCGGCGATGGCGAGGCCGAACACCGGCTGGCTGGGCGGCGCGGTTTCGAGCTTCACCGGCTTCGCCTTCTCGGCCACGAGCGTGTCTCCGGTCTTCACGCTGTCGAGGCGCCCGAGGCGACGGTATCGCCGGCCTTCGCCTCGCCGCGCTTGGTCGGCTCCTGGCCCATGAGGGTGAAGATTCCGGAGATGCGCTCGTCGTCGGCGCCGCCATGCAGTGTAGTGCCGTCGGCGAAGCTGCCGGTGAGCACGCGGGCGAGCGAGAGCTTGCCGCCATGCGGCGGTGTGGAAGGTCTTGAGGATATAGGCGCAAGAGGGCGCGCCATCGACTTTAAGGCGCTTGGCTGTGGTTCCGACAAAAGGGGCTTCGTGCCTCAGCGCCTTCAACAGGCGCAGGATGCCGTTGCCGTTCTCCGCCGAGCCCATCAGCACCGGACAGATGAGCCCGTCGCGCAGCTCCTTGGACAGGTCGTCGAACACCTTGTCGCGCGGCGGCGGCACGTCCTCAAGCAGCTGTTCCATCAACTCGTCGTCATAGTCGGCGAGCTTCTCCAACATGGAGAACCGCGCCTGCTTCTCGCCGTCGGCGAGCGCGTCGGGAATGACGATGACTTCGCTCGGCGCATGCTCGCGATAGACAAAAGCACGCTCGAGCGCGAGATCGATGAAGCCGGTGACGATGTCGTTCTCCCAGATCGGCACCTGGCGCAGCACGAGCGGCCTGGTCGAGGCCGGCTGCAGCATCGGCACGATGTCGCGGATGCGCGCCTCGGCCTTGTCGATCTTGTTGATGAACAGGAAATGGGGAATGCCGCGATCCTCGAGCTGCTTGAGGATCAGCTGAAGCGCCGGAACACTTCTTCTCGTCAGGCTCGCACACCACGATGGCGCCGTCGCAAGCCGCGAGCGCATTGGCGGCGTCGGCCTGGAATTCGATGGAGCCGGGGCAATCGAGAAAGGTGAAGCTGTCGCCGAGGAAATCGACGGTGGCCACGTTGAGCTCGACGCTCATGCCGTGATGCCTGGCCTCTTGCGATGCGTCGCCGACGGTATTCTTGGCCGCCATGGTGCCCTGCCGGCCGATAGCGCCGGTGCGGGCAAGGATGGCTTCGAGAAGTGTCGTCTTACCGCTGAGATAGGGGCCAACCAGTGCGATGCAGCGGGCGCTGCGGGCTGGTTGGCCCTGCGCTTGGCCCATACTCTCCTCCCATGGTCTTTTCCCGCGGGAAGGCCCGACGACCGTCCCGAGCGGTCTTGTGAACCTATCGTGTCAAGGGATGCGCCCTCTGGCAAGAGGCCGATTTTGGGCACTGAGCCTAAGCGGTCCAATCCTGGCGAGCGGATCGCCTCGTTTAGAGGCGGCCTCACGCGGCTGTTCCGATCCGGTTCCTATGTCATTATGCTCGATGCTCGCGATGCTCGTGACTTCATCCGATGGAGTTTCCATGCGCCGGCTTTGCGTCTTTGTGTTGGCCTCTTCTCTTTGGCGTGCTGTCATCGGCTCCCGGCGGCGAGAGGAGCGTCGGCCATCTTTCGCGCAGGATCATCCGGCCGTCATCTATTCCATGCAGCGGCAACTCTTGCTCGAAGCCACGTTTGTCTGCGGAACGTTCGACGGAAAGTTTGGATGCAGGTCGGTTCCCGGAGCCGTGGTGCGTGGAAAAATGCCACTCCCGGCGTCGATGAGACGAAACTTCCGGATGTACCCGAGGTACCATGGGCACTGAACAGGGCATGCCCGGCGCAGGAGACGGTTCAGCCAGGCGAGCATTCATGCCCTCCCGGCTACAGGGTTCTCGCCGCTCCGAACGCGTCAGGTGGTTATTGCGAGCCGCCAGAGGGAGCGTCTGAGGCGACCAATATGGGCTGCGAGCACGGCATGGTGGGCACGCCACCAAACTGCCACTGCCCGAAGAATTCAGAGCTGCTGGGCGGCAACTGCGTTCACTACACCGCGACCTGCAGTAACGGGCTGGCCGCTGATGCCGCCCCTCAAGCATGCGCGGGAGCCGACGGAAAACTCGCCTGCAAAATGCGCCAGGACGGATTGAAGGACTGTTGCTGTCTGACTCTACGACAAGCTGTAGGCTTTGATCCGCTCTATGCGGAAGCAGCGCCGACCGTCGCCTTGCGTTCGAGCTTGCCCCAGCCGACGAGCGGCCCGATCGCCGCGGTGAAGAGCGCCTTCAGCACCACCCAATACATGAGCTGCCGGTATCCGAAGCGCTGCAGCAAGAGCAACGGCGCCAACCTCCATTTTTCGCGCCGCTCCATCATGAGAGCGAGAGTGGCGCTGCCGAGATCGATGACGAGGAAGATGAGATAGTACGCCACGACCTTGCGCAAAGTGTCCGGATCGTATTGATCCTGATGCTGCAAGAGCTGCAGACCAGAGCTGACGATCTGCCAGATCAGCGCCAGGTCAACGAGCGGCGCGATCGCGGTGAGCAGGAACTGGAACAGCCAGGTTTGCGGCACCGCAAGAAGACCGAGCGCGCCGTAGCGCGGCCTGGAGCGTCACCCTGCGGTACTTCCACAGGCATTGCAGCGTGCCGTAGGCCCAGCGGAAGCGCTGCTTGATGAGGCCCTTGACCGTATCGGGCGCTTCGGTCCAGCCAATGGCAGTGCTGTCGTAGAGCACCGTGTAGCCCGCGGTCAGCAGCGCGAGCGTCAGGTCCTGGTCCTCGGCGAGCGTGTCGAGCGGGAAGCCGCCCAAGCGCTCGAGCGCCTCCCGCTTCCAGGCGCCGATGGCGCCGGGAACCACCGTGATGCAACCGAGCGCGGCAAGCGCCCGGCGCTCGAGGTTCTGACTGGTGACATATTCAAGCGCCTGCCAGCGCGTGATCATGTTGATGCGGTTGCCGACCTTGGCGTTGCCGGCCACGGCGCCGACCGCCGGGTCGCCGAACCAGCGCACGAGCTTGAGATCGCGTCCTTCTCGAAATGAGTGTCGGCGTCGAGCGCGACGACGACTTGCCCGCGCGCGTGCCTCAGGCCGAAATTGAGCGCCGCCGCCTTGCCGCCATTGGCGATGGTGAACAGCTTGACGCGGGCATCTCCGGCGTAATGCGCCCTGACCTGCTCGGAGGTGTCATCGGTCGAGCCGTCGTCGATGACAATGACTTCCAAATTCGGATAGTCGCTCGCCAGGATGTGGTGCACCGCGCCGGCGATGACCTTGCCTTCATTATGTGCCGGGATGAGCACCGTCTGCAGCGGCGGATGTTGCGGGAGCGGCGGCGGCACCCGGCGCGCTTCGGCGCGCCGATTGCCGAGCCCCACCACGCTCAGAAACAGGACGCGGGCCACGCCGAGGCCGATGGCGAGGACGAACACCACGGTGAGAAGGCGGCCAAGCCAGCTCAGCGTCATGAACACGGGCAGGCTGATGAGCTGGGCGTAAGAGCGCGGCGGCAGCGGCGGCATGGCCTGGTCGCGCGTGAGTCCGGCGAGCTCCGACACCGGCACGAAGTCATAGCCCTTGGCCCTGAGACTATCGATGAGCTTCGGCAACGCCGCGACCGTTTGCGACCGGTCGCCGCCCGAATCGTGCAGCAAGATGATGCGGCCGCTGATGTCCGGGTTCGGGTCGCTCACCTGCTCGATCACGCGATTGACGATGGTGTCCGCCGGCGGCCTCAGCCAGTCATTCGGATCGACATGCAGGCCTACGGTGACATAGCCCATGGACTGCGCGATCTCGATCGGCACGATCTCGTCGCTCGTGGTGGGCTCCGCGTCACCGAGGAAGGGAGCGCGGAACAGCCGCATCGATCGCCCGGTCAGCGCCTCGAACAGCCGCTGATTGGCGTTGATCTCGAGCGTCACGAGGCTATCCGGCAACTCCCCAAATTTGGGTGGGTGAAAGTGTGATTGCCGATATCGTGGCCTTCGGCGAGGATGCGGCGCACGAGATCGGGGTTGGCTTGCGCATTTTCGCCGATGATGAAGAAGCTCGCATGGACGCCCTTCGCCTTCAGGATGTCGAGGATCTTCGGGCGTCCAGTCCGGGTCGGGACCGTCGTCGAAGGTGAGCGCGAGCTTGCCCGGCGCGATGCCGGTTCGCTCAATGACGAAAGGGGTCGGCACCGCCTTGTAGGTCTCGTCGACGATCTGGCCCGTGTCGTGGTCGATGTCGAAGGTTCGCGCTCCTGGGGCGGGCTTTTCGCGCACATGCAGCACCTCGCCCCGGCCCTCGAAATCGATGTCCTGGCTGGTGCCGATCTCGCGCAACCCATCGGGTGGCGGCGCGCCGTAAGTCTGACCGAGCACCGACCAGACCGAGGGATCCTCCGAACCGACGCGCCACAGCGCATAGCCGGCCATGCGATAGGCGTCCCCGGCCTCGATCTCATTGAAGGCCGTCACGCCGTCGAGGAACCACACATCGTGACGGTTGCCGTCGTCCTCGATGAAGGAGAAATGCGGGTTGGCGGTCTGCGGGTCGAACTCGATATCGGCCTCAGAGTCCCGCGCCGAAAGCACGGCCTCTTCAAAGGTCAGCTCTTGGGTCTCGTGCCCCTTGACCCAATCGTAGCCGTAACCGCCGATGGCGAGGATGGTGCGGTCGGGATCGAGCTCCTGCATGCGCTTGTCGAGGATCTTCTCGAACCAATCCTCGCCGGCGATGCTTCCCGGCGCGCTTGCGGTCCCAGTGCTGATCGTAGCCCATCAGCAGCATGTAGTCGGCAATCCTCGCATAGGTGGCGTAAGGCCAGCTGTCGTCGTCGAAGGGCACCGCGAGCACCATGACGAGACCGCGCGCGGCAAGCGCGCTCGACAGTTCGCTCAGAAAGTCTTGCAGGTCCTTCTGCGACTTGGCCGGGACCTCCTCGAAGTCGATGGTCAGCCCCTGAAACTTGTTGGCCTCGAGAAAGGCGACGATCTCGTCGATACGCGCCGCTCGCGCTGACCGGATCGGCGAGCAACCGCGCGAGGCCGGGTCCGTCCCATTTACCCTCAACCGCATTTTGGATCATGGGAAGGACCGGCGTGTTCGGCTTCGTCTCCTGAATGAGCTTCAACGCCCGATCATCGACATCAGCCTTCAGCTCGAGGTCCGGATCCTTCGAGGCTGAGCCAGCTCGGGATCACCCAATCGAGATGGGGAAGCGCACGCTTGAGCGCCGGGTAGCTGTTGTCGTCCCAGTTCACGTAGAAGCCGATGCTCAAGGATCGATCTTTCGACCCTCTGAGCGGCGCCGGAATCGGATGGCGATCCACGACCTCGGCTTGCGGATGGCGCGTGCGCAGACCACGCTCCCGCTCGCGCAAGTCTGACGCGAGCTTGTAGGCGGTCTTCAGCAATTCGGGATCGGCGGCGTTGCTGTCGGCAATCCCATGCGCCGGCGAGCAGGTCGGCGCCCAGGCGCAGCGGATCGAGGTATGGGCGGAGAGCTGCTGGTCGAAGCTCTTGTCCTCCGGCCGATGCACGACCACAAGGATCGCCGTAAACAACACGATGATGACGGCGCTGAGGGTGCCGGCGACCCACGCCAAGGCCTGCAATAGGCGCGCGCGTTTGCCGGTGGGGTCGAAGAAGATTGGCTTGCCAAGCATGGGGTCCGCACCGTCAGGGTTAGCGCGATTCGTTCCTCACCCCCGGCCACGCGGATTTACGCGCTTAGGTCCTTCGCGTTCCAGCGCCAGAACGCCGCATCCCTTGCGGCAAGAGCGCCCGATTGAGGCTTAGCGGTTCTGCCCGAGCGGCTGCCCGAACGAGAACTCGATGATGTAGCCGCTCGGATCTCTGACCGCGCAAAGATAGCCAGTCGGCGGCGGGAACTCCTGCGGTTCCCAAAATAGCCGCCCCTCCCGCCGGCCGCGCTCGGCGATGGCATCCACATCGGCGCGAGAGGGAACGGCAAAGCCGTAATGCGTCATGTCGTCCTTGCCTTGCGCACGATCGGGTCCGCCGCCGAGCAGAACGAGCACGAACCGGGCGCGGTCATCATCTCCATGCGCCATCCACACGGTGCGCGCGTCGCCCTGCCCGTGCTCCTTGACGATGCCGAGCCCGCAATAGCTTTCATAGAAGGCAATCGACTGATCGAGGTCGCGCACATGCAGGGCGCAATGGGTGAATTCCGGCGTCATTCAATCGGCTCCGCGGGCGTTGCGACGCCGCGCTGCCGCGTCGGCGCGCAGCACAGCCGCGACCGCATCGAGGATCAGCCCGAACCGGGAGAACACCCAATAGTGCCCGGCGGCCGGGATGACATCCAACCGGCAATTGGGGAGCGCCCGCGCCAAGGCATAGGCCGCTTCCGGCGGCACGACTGGATCGTCGCTGCCTTGCCAAATGATGGCCGGCACATCGATATCGGCAAACCGCAAGCGCCAGGGCGAGCAACAGAGCCGGAGGTCCTGTGCCACCCCCTCCACGCCAGGCCGCAGTCCTTCGCCCATGGCCGCCTGCAGGCTTATCCTTACGCCCGATCGCGCCAACAACTCCCGATCGGCCGCGCGGACCCGTCGCATCAGCCACCGATAGGCGGTGTCCGGCGACCTGAACACCATCGAACCGCAGCCTGCGGAAGAAGAGCCGCGACTGCCCACGGCCTGCGCGCGAGCCGCCTGAACAGAAGCCTCTGAAATCTGGAGAGACGAAGCTGGACGTCCGCCACCTCGCCGATCGGCGCGACCAGCGCCAGCAGACTGATGCGGTCCGGCATCGGCCGCGGCCGCCGCCACCGGCGTAGGGTCCGCCACCTGAGACGCCGATGACAGCGAAGCGGTCGAGACTCATAGGCGTCGGCGACGGCGCTCAGGTCCTCGGCGATTTGGGCGAGAGCTCTCAGAGCGGCGGTAGTCGGACAGTCCGTAGCCGGGGCGCTCCGGCGCGATCAGGCGGATGCCCCCTGTCCCGCGCCGCTCTATCCGCCAGGGCAAACATCAGGCGCGAGCCCGGTGTCCCGTGCAGCGCGAGCACCGGCAGTCCACCTGGATCGCCGTATTCGGCGCAAGCGACGCGACGTCCGTCGGGAAGCGCGAGGATGCGTAACGGCGGCGGCGATCCGGTCGTGACGATCACTCCTTGCCGCGCTGTTGCACCAATGCGACGCGGCAGTTCGAAGGCAAAGCGGCCTGGCAGGCAGCCTATTCGCAACCGATGATGATATCGCCGGGGTTCACCATCAAGATCACGCTCTTGCCCTCATACAGACCAAGGGTCTCCAAGGAGGCGATGGTGACGCTTGCTTCGAGCATGGTATCGCCGGCGATGGCGACGTAGACGATGGCCGTCACCGCTCCTTTGCGGATCTCCATGATCTTGCCGTTGATCTGGTTGCCCGTGCTGAGCTTCATCTCGCGTCCCCATGCCGGCCGATCTCCCGCCTCAGGTCACGTTCGCGCAAAAGCGCTGGATGCGGCGGCAGGCCTCTTCCAGCGCCTCGATGCCGGTCGCATAGGAGATGCGGAAGAAAGGCGAGAGCCCGAACGCCGCGCCGTGCACCACGGCGACGCCCTCCTCCTGAAGCAGCGCGGTGGCAAAATCCTCATCGGTCTCGATCTTCTTGCCGTCTCGCGACGTCCGGCCGACGACGCCTGCGCAGAGACGGATAGACGTAGAAGGCTCCCTTCCGGCGTCGGGCAACTGATCCCCTTCGCCTGGTTGAGCATCGAGACGACGAGATCGCGACGATCCTGGAAGGAGGCGACCCAGCTCTTCAGGAAATCCTGCGGACCTTCCAGCGCTTCGACCGAAGCCCACTGGCTGATCGAGCAGGGATTCGACGTCGACTGCGATTGCAGCGTGGCGATGCGCCTTGATCAACGGCTCAGGCCCTCCGGCATAGCCGATACGCCAGCCGGTCATGGAATAGGCCTTGGAGACGCCGTTCATGGTGAGCGTCCGTCCCTTCAGCTTCGGCTCGACCTGCAGCCGGCGTGGAGAAAGCTGAAGCCGTCATAGACGAGATGCTCGTAGATATCGTCGGACAGCACCCAGACATTCTCGTGCTTGAGCAGCACGTCGGTGAGCGCCTTGATCTCATCGCGCGTATAGGCCGCGCCGGTCGGGTTCGACGGCGAGTTGAAGATGAACCACTTCGTCCGCGGCGTGATCGCCGCGGCGAGCGCCTTGCGGGCTCAGCTTGAACCCATCCTCGACCTTGGTCTCGACGATCACCGGCGTCGCTCCGGCAAGCAGCACGATGTCGGGATAGCTCACCCAATAGGGCGACGGCACGATCACCTCGTCGCCCGGATTGAGCGTGGCGAGCAGCGCGTTGTAGAGCACCTGCTTGCCGCCGCTGCCGACGGTGATCTCCGCGGGCTTGTAGGTGAGGTCGTTCTCCCGCTCGAACTTGGCAGCGATGGCCCGCTTCAGCTCCGGGATGCCGTCGACCGCCGTGTATTTGGTTTCGCCGCGCTGAATGGCGGCGATGGCCGCCTGCTTGACGTTGTCCGGGGTGTCGAAGTCGGGCTCGCCCGCGCCAAGGCCAATGACGTCGAAGCCGGCGGCCTTCATCTCGCGCGCCTTGCTCGTAATCGCCATGGTGGGCGAGGGTTTTATCCTCTCGAGCGCGCGGGCGATCAGACCCATGCCGTTCTCCTGAAGCTAAATGAAGGGCCGCGAAAGTGCTGGCCTGAAGCGGGGCGCACCCTAAGCGCGGAGCCCCGCTCCGTGCAAGACTTAAGGCGGAAATGCAAGACGGCGCGGGGAAGACCCGCGCCGTCCGGCAAATCTTTGCGAGCTGAATGCCTGCGGTTCTAGGCAGCGGCCTGCCGGTTCAGGCTGCTCTCCGCGAGCTCGGTCAGGGTGCGGTCGGCGTTGTATTCCTGCTCGAGCGTCTGGTTCGAGCAGCGTCGCCGCCTCTTTCATGCCGAGCTGGTTGGCCCAAGCGATCAGCGTGCCATAGCGAGCGATCTCGTAATGCTCCACGGCCTGGGCGTCGGCGATCATGCCGGCATCGAGGACATCGGCATCGGCGGCTTCCTTCATGTCCTCCGCGCCCTCTTCGAGGATTCCTTTGATGGCGGGGCAGGTTTTGCCGGCGGCCTTGAGTGTCGCATGAGGGCGAACACCTGCTCGAGGCGCTCCACCTGCCCTTCGCGTTTCCTTCAGATGGTGCTCGAAGGCCCGCCGCAATTCTGAAGAATCGGCCTGCTTCGCCATCTTCGGCAGCGCCTTCAGGATCTGCTTCTCGGCGTAGTACATATCCTTGAGAAGGTTGATGAAAAGGTCCTCGAGCGATTTCATTTTGGCCATGAGTCGGGGCTCCCTTGGGCTGAGTGGTTGGTCCGCGCGGAGCAATTCGCTCCGGCCGGCATTTCTTCAATCGTGATGAGCCGCTAACTTGCAGAACCGGGGACAGGTTCCCCACATTCGTTGAGGTTCTCGCGTCCTCAATTGCGCCATAGTTGGGGCGCGTTTGCCGTGGATAGCCATAATCCGGCTAAGCATGCGCCCCAATAGGATGGTTCGCTTTGCCTGGTGCCGGAGGATCATCAGAGGCCAAGGCAATGAACATTCAACGCCAGGCTCCGCACTTCAACGAGCGGGTGCTGCAATCGACCTCGCTCCTCCCGACACTTTTTCTCTTCTCCGCTCTCCTCGCATTTCAAGTCGGCCTGCCGGGTCTGCTCGCGAGCCCGTGAGGGGGGCCGACTGTGTTCGCGGTGCTTCTTGCGAGTCTTTGCGTGGTGACGCTTGCATGGTGGCGTTGCCACCGCCGCGATCTCTACCTCCCGCGGCGGATTAGGAGGGGATCTGATGCCGGAACGGGGGCCGGTGCAGCTCCTCCTCCACTTCCTTCGCCTGCGCCAAGCGCCGGGTTGGAAGATTGGATTGGCGGTCGCCTTGGTCGCCGCGCTCGGCCTGCTGCCGGGAGAAGAGAGCCTGTACCATAAAGCCAAGACTGGCCTTGCCCAGTCGCTACGCCAAGCGGCCTGGAAGCACGCCCTTGCCGGCGAGCCTCAGCCGAAGCCATGGCCCTGGGACCACGCCACTCCCGCCGTTAATTCCGTGGTGCCGCGGCTTGGCCTCAGCGCGGCCATGCACTGCGACCAGGACGCCAAGACTTCCCAGCAGATTTCCGAGCCTGCACGCAAGCCGGTCGGCATCGACGCACGCGATCCGCATTTGGCCTCCGACGGTGCCGGGATCGGCGAGGACGCCGATGCTGTTAGGGTCGCTGGCGAGGAGGTTTTCGCTGAGCAAGACCGCGACGACCGGCTCTGGGAGCCAGGCGCGCCGCCACCGGCCGCCGCTCCAGCGGCCGATTGCTCTCCGCTCGAGTCCTCAATTCCCGGCGCCTTCCACCTGATGATCGAAGCGATCAGGGGAACCGAGCCGAAATCGAGCAGAAGAAACTCTAGCCGCTATCCGCTTACGGACGCCTTGGCCTCTTGGTAGGCGTCCGCGTTGAGAAGCCGCCGGCGCCGGCTGCGCGGCCGGCGGCGTCACCAGCCTGTGTCGCTGCCGGATCGGTTGCCGTAGGCGCTGCTTGCGGCTGCTCGGCGACCGGCGCTCCGCCGGCGCGGGGCGCCTGGCACCGGCAGCAGCGCCTTCGGGCGCGACACCTGGCGCGACTGCGCCAGGCTGCTCCGGCAGCCGATCGTCGCGCTCGGCGGCATTGGCGCCACCGGCTTCCGCTCGGTCTCGATCTTGTCCTTCAGCTTGGCGAGAGCATCGCGGTATTCGGCCCCGATATAGCGATCGAGCAGCAAACCCTTCCAGCGCTTGAGCGGACTCGTGCCCGACTCGTAACCGAAGCCCCACGTCACCTTGCTGCCAGAGCCTGAGGGCACGACCTCGTAGTAGCTCGTTCCATCAAGCCGTTGAAGCTCACGGCAAGATCGATATGCCGGTTTGGACTGCTTTCAACGATTTCCATGCTGCCGGCGCCGACGGATGGCTTGTTGCTCGTCCATTCAACCTTGGCACCCTTGCCTTGCTCCGGACCGGAATAGGCCACGGTGAGCTGCGGATCGCGCGCCGCCCAGGGCGACCAGTCGCCGAAGCGATGCAGATTGTTGAGGTAGGGGAAGATCACGGGCTCGGGCGCATTGATCACCACCGACCGCGCCACCGTCACATGCCCGGGAAGCGCCAGCGCCACGCCCGCCAAGATCACGACGAGAGCACAAAGCCCGAGGATCAACCGCATGATGGGACGCATCGCTTCTCTCCTCCGTTGTGCCCAGACAGGCTCCCCCGGCGCGTCCGGCCTGTGCGCAAGCAGGTCAAGCGCCTCGCTTTTGACAGAAAACGATTACATTTCGCCCGTCAATAAGAGGGAGGGCTGGAGATGAGTTTGTCACCGCCGACCACCGCGGTTTTCGTCATTTCGCTGATTTTGGCGGTGCTCGCCATCATCGGCACGTTCGTGGCAATTCCCTTGATCAGCGCCAATGCCTTTTGGGTGGCCATCATCGCCTATATCATCCTGGCGGTGGGAAACGTCTTTCGGGGCGTGTAGTTCCGGCGCGATGCTCCGGGCGGCATCGGCCGTCCGGAGATCCGGAAGCGGCCGCCTCGCTCAGGCCTGGAGCGTGAAACCGGAGTGAAGGCCCGATGGCGGAGCTTTCCATCGACCCTGATTATCTCCGTCGCCTGATCGTCAAGGTGCGATCCTTCATGGCCAAGGAAGAGACCGACATCCCCGACGACGGTTCCAACCCGATCGACGACGAGATCCCGCTCGGCGCGCTGCAGGATGAGGAGGGAGATCTGAGCCGCGAGGAGGTGATCGAGGAGATTCAGGGGCTGACGCCCCGCCAGCGGGCCGAGCTCGTGGCCCTGATGTGGCTCGGCCGCGGCGACGCCGAGCCTGAGGAGTGGAACGACCTCGTGGCGCGTGCCTTCGAGCGCCGCGAGGTGCCGACCGAAAACTATCTGCTCGACCACCCGCTGCTCGCCGAGCATTGGCTCGACGGCATGGAGCGGCTGAACCTTGGCGGCCTCGTCGCCGACACCGACTAGCTGGCAAGGGAGGGATGGCGCAGCGCCCTCCCTCCCCTTTCAACTACATGTCGTCGTCGTCTCGCGCCCAGGACGGCCGATAAGGCTGCGCGCTTGGGCTTGGACTTGAGCTTGGCATGCCGCCGCCGCCCGAGGATGGCCCCGGTGTGGCCATGCCGCCGGCGGGACGCGGCGGCATTCCTCCACCGCCCATGGGAGCGGCAGGCCGCGGAGGCGTGGGCGTTGCCATCGCAGGCTGCGCCATGGGTCGCGGCGCCGGTTGAGGCGCGTTGCGGGCCGGCTTTGGTGCCGGGGCCATTGGTTTCGGCGCTGCCACTGCCGGCTTCTTCGCTGCGGCCTTTTTCTTTGGCGCGGCGCGTTTCGCGGCTGGCTTCTTCGCCGCTGCGCGCTTCGCAGGCGCCTTGCGAGCCGCGGTCTTGCGCGCGGCCGGCTTGCGTGCCGCGGCCTTCTTGCGCGCCGGGGCCTTTTTCTTGGCGCTGGTCTTCTTCGCTCCCGCCCGCGCGGCGCTCGCGCGGCGGGTGGTCTTGCGTGCACTCGTTTTCTTGCTCGTTGAGCGTTTCTTCCCACTCGTTCTCGTAGCCATGGTTCTGCTCCGATTCTGATCTACTGCCCGCAGGCGGCCGCCGACAGCGGGCGCGTGCATGCACGAATCATTCTTTACAGGTCCAAGCTTGCCGTCCCGCGCGACGAGTCAATTGTTTTTTCATTATACGACGATCGCAGCAGAAAGCTGCATTGTGGCGGGCGCATGGTGCGCCTCGTCAACTCGGCCGGGCGACTCAGCTGCTGCCGCCAGCAAAGAGCCTGCAAAATCCGAGGGTCGCGCGCCGCAATCTGGCAATACTGCACTGCACAGAAGCCTGGTTGGCTCAGGCGAGCCCTAGCCAAGTCCCCTGCCCGCCGCCATATTGCGACTCATGCCCTATCGTGGACCGAAGACCTTTGGCTCGCGCGCCGAGCCAGCGCGCCGTCACGGGCGAGGCCACCGGCCTGCCGTCGACCGGCCTGCCGCCAGGCGCCGACCGCCGTCCGCCTGGCTTCGGCGAGTCGCCGCAACCCCTGATGCAGGACCATCCGCTGGTGACCGGCGAGGCTGCATCCATTTCACCCCGCACCGGCCGTCCCGCGCCCGGACAAGAGCGAGGGCGGCGTGCCCTTGCACATTCAATCCGAGCTTTCACCCAAGGGCGATCAGCCTCAGGCCATCGCCGAGCTCGTAGCGCAGGCCAACGCGCATGAGCGCGACCAGGTGCTGCTCGGGGTCACCGGCTCGGGCAAGACCTTCACCATGGCCAAGGTCATCGAGGCGACGCAGCGCCCGGCGCTGGTGCTCGCGCCCAACAAGACGCTCGCCGCCCAGCTCTACGGCGAGTTCAAGAGCTTCTTTCCGGAGAACGCGGTCGAGTATTTCGTCTCCTATTACGACTACTACCAGCCCGAGGCCTATATCCCGCGCACCGACACCTATATCGAGAAGGACTCGTCCATCAACGAGCAGATCGACCGCATGCGCCACGCGGCGACGCGCGCGCTGATCGAGCGCGACGACGTGATCATCGTGGCCTCCGTGTCCTGCATCTACGGTATCGGCTCGGTCGAGACCTACACGGCGATGACCTTCTCCTTGAAGCGCGGCGACAAGATCGAACAACGCCAGCTGATCGCCGACCTCGTCGCCCTGCACTACCGGCGCAACGACATGAATTTCGCCCGCGGCTCGTTCCGCGTGCGCGGCGACACCATCGAGCTGTGGCCCGCGCATTTGGAGGACCGCGCCTGGCGCATCTCGCTGTTCGGCGACGTGGTGGAGAGCCTCACCGAATTCGATCCCTTGACCGGCGCCAAGACCGACGAGTTCAGCATGGTCAAGGTCTACGCCAACTCCCACTACGTGACGCCGAAGCCGACGCTGAAGCAGGCGGTGCGCGGCATCAAGGAGGAGCTCAAGCTTCGCTTGGATGAGCTAAATCGAGCCCAGCGCTTGCTGGAAGCGCAGCGGCTCGAGCAGCGCACTCTGTTCGATCTCGAGATGATGGAGGCGACCGGCTCCTGCGCCGGCATCGAAAACTATTCGCGCTATCTCACCGGCCGCAAACCCGGCGAGCCGCCGCCGACCCTGTTCGAATATCTGCCCGACAACGCGCTCGTCTTCGTCGACGAGAGCCACGTCACCATCCCGCAGATCGGCGGCATGTTCCGCGGCGACTACCGGCGCAAATCGACGCTCGCCGAATATGGCTTCCGCCTCCCCTCCTGCATGGACAACCGGCCGCTCCGCTTCGAGGAATGGGACGCCATGCGGCCGCAGACCATCTATGTCTCGGCCACGCCGGGCGGCTGGGAGCTGGAGCAGACGCAAGGCGCCTTCGCCGAGCAGGTGATCCGCCCCACCGGCCTGATCGACCCGCCGGTCGAGGTGCGCCCGGCCTCGACGCAAGTTGACGACCTGATCGACGAGGCGCGCAAAGTGGTGGCGCAGGGTTATCGCGTGCTGGTCACCACGCTCACCAAGCGCATGGCCGAGGACCTCACCGAATACATGCACGAGCAGGGCATCCGCGTGCGCTATATGCATTCCGACGTCGGAGACGCTTGAGCGCATCGAGATCATCCGCGATCTCCGGCTCGGCGCCTTCGACGTGCTCATCGGCATCAATCTGCTGCGCGAGGGTCTCGATATTCCGGAATGCGCGCTGGTCGCGATCCTCGACGCCGACAAGGAAGGCTTTTTGCGCTCGGAAACCTCGCTGATCCAGACCATCGGCCGCGCCGCGCGCAATATCGACGGCCGGGTGATCCTCTACGCCGACGGCATCACCGGCTCGATGGAGCGCGCCATCGCCGAGACTACGCGGCGGCGCGAGAAGCAGAGCGCGTGGAACGCGGCGAACGGCATCACGCCGGAGAGCATCAAGAAGCACATCGGCGACATCATGGCCTCGGTCTATGAGCGCGATCACGTTCTGGTCGATGCCGGCGCGGGTTTCGGCGAAGGCGACCAGGCGCTCATCGGGCACAATCTCGAAAGCGTCATCGCCGACATGGAGAAGCGCATGCGCGCCGCCGCCGCCGATCTCGAATTCGAGGAGGCGGCGCGGCTCAGAGACGAGGTCAAGCGCCTGCGCCAGATGGAGCTCGCCATCGCCGACGATCCGCTCGCGCGTCAGAGCGAGTTCGAGCAAATGCGCTCAAGTACGCGGAGCGCGGTAGCGCAAACATCAATCGCCCGCACAAGCCTGAGCCTCGACGAGATGGGCCCGCACAACCGCGAGATCCCCCTCGCCGCGCTCACCAAATCGCGCGGAGCGCTCGAAGGCCGGCAAGCCTGGCACGCGCGCGCTGCGCCAGAAGAGCCACAAGCCCCGCTAGCCTCGCGTCAGCTTCGCGCCGATGGGGCGCAGAACCGGAACTGACGCTCCGACGAACCTCGGCTATTTTGCCATGGCGTTGCGGATGGCGCCGATAATGGCCATCACCACCGCGCCGCCCACGCCGCCGCCGACCAAATCCTTGACGATGCCGCCAATATCCAATCCGCCTGCCGCGGCAGCGGCATCGGGAGCCGCCGCTCCGCCGAGCACGGCCATCAGGATCTGGCCCACCACGCCGCCGCCGACCGCCCCGCTGATGGCGTCGCCGGCCTTGCCCATGCTGAGGTCGCTTTAGAGCGCTGCCGGCCGCCGTCCCGCCGATGGCTCCGGCGATGATCTGAATGATGAGATTGACCAACGTCCCTTCCATGGCATTCCCTCCTCTGGTTAGGATGCCGCCGCACATCCATTCCCTTGACGCGGCCCTCCAGCGGCCGCGCCGCGAACTCTACCACGGCCAAACCGCCGCATCCGGAGCGAATTGGCGTTCTGCCCGCTTTCCAGGCAACCGTTGCAGTTTAAACCATCCGTGGACAGATAGAATCGTGATGCCGCGCGCCTAAGCGCGTGTTAGCGTTGATTCATCGGGGGACCACGGAGGGGATCATGGCAAAGACGGTGCGGGCGATCCTTGGCGACATCTACGATGCATGGCGGGCGCAGAATCTCGACTGGCTGGCAACCTATCTGCCCGATGACTTCTGTCACGTGATCCACATTCCAGTCGACCTGCACCCTGGGCGGAACCCGCTGCGGCAAGAAAGAGGCGCTCGAGCGCTTGCGGCTCATCGTGGAGCAGTTCGACTTCGTGGTCTTCGACACGAGCGATCTTCTGATCGAGAGGAACCGCGCCGCCGTCGAGGTGCCGATCCACTATCGCCACCGGGAATCCGGCGCGCCGTTCGAATCGACCAAGGCGAATTTCTGGACGCTCGAAGACGGCTGGCCGGTGAAGCTCACCGAGTATCACGACATCGCGCGGGTGCAGGCCTCGTCGCGCGCGCATGCCGGCGCCCACCCGGCATGAGTGGCAGTGAGCGCAGCCCTACCGCCCGCCCTGTAGCGCGAGCGAGCAGCTCCGATCGTCGGATAGCCGTCGGCCGGCAGCCCGTATTTCACCTGCATCTCTCGTGATGGCATTGCGGTCGCGGCCCCGATCACGCCGTCGATCTTGCCGACGTCATAGCCGCGCTTGGCGAGAAGCTGCTGCAGCAGCTTCGCCTGCGCCAGCGGCAACGAGCTCGATCGCCCCGCCCGCGGCTGAGCGCGCGGCGCGCCGGCGAGCCGCGTCGCGTAATAGGCCCGCCGTGGTGCGAATAGACGAGCGACTGGTTCCATTCGAGATAGACGTCGAAATTCGGATAGGTGAGGAAGGCCGGGCCGTTCCGCCCCATGGGCAAGCAGCAGAGACGGTCGGCGTGTTGTCGGCGGGCAGCGCCTTGCCGTTCCGGTAGGTGACGCCGTGCTTGCGCCCAATAGGCGCGCGGCTTCTTGATGGTGACGTCGGCCTGGCTCCAATCCATGTCCGCCGGCACGCGGACTTCCTCGATCCAGGGCTGGCCCGGCTGCCAGCCGATGCCCTCGAGGTAGTTGGCGGCGGAGGCGAGCGCGTCAGGCGCGCTTCTGATCATGTCGCGCTGGCCGTTGCCGTCGAAATCGACGGCGTATTGCGTAATAGATCTTCGGCTGGAACTGGAACTGCCCGACCTCTCCATGCGCCGGGCCGCGCATTTCCTCAGGGACGAGATCGCCGCGCTCGATGACGCGTAGCGCATCGAGCAACTGCTCCTTGAACTCCTCGGGCCTGCGGCAATCGAAGCTCAACGTGGCGAGCGAGCGGAGCGTCTCCAAATTGCCCATCACCTTGCCGAAATCCGTCTCCAGTCCCCAATAGGCGACGAGCACCGGAGCCGGCACGCCGTATTCCTGCTTGATCCTCGCGAAGGTGGCGGCGTTCTTCTTGATCAACGCCGATCCGACCTGCAGACGATTGTTGCGAGACCATGCGGTCGGAAAATTGCAGGAAGGTCTGCGCGAACACCCCTGGCGCGCGGTCCCTGGCGATGGTGGCGGGATCGTAGGTCAAACCGTCGAGCGCGGAGATCGTCTGCGGGGAAATGCCTTGCGCCGCCGCCTCCTGCTTGAAGCCCTGGAGCCAGCGCGGGAAGCCCGCAGGGCTTGGACAGCCGTGAGCAAAGGCCGGGCTCGCTGCCGCAATCAGGATCGCGACGCCAACGCCCGCGCAAACGAAATTCCGCATGGTGGCTCCCATCTGATGTCCTGCCCTGCCCGCACTTGAAGCGAAGTGGAAAGCCGCGGTCAAGGAAGAGACGCCACCGCCGCCAGTCAGCGATCGCCTTTCTGATAGGTGCCGATCAGCTCGGCCTGCGCCAGCACATGGCCTTTCATGGCCGCCTCGAGCTCGGCTTTCGTTGCGTGAGCGAGGTCGAGCGTGGTGTCGAGCGCGTAGAGCTTGTGGAAGTAGCGATGCCGGCCGATCGGCGGACAGGGTCCGTTATAGGCGGCCTTCTGCGAGTCGTTGCACGCCGTGCGCGGTCCCCGGCGGGAGGCCTGCAGTGTCGGCGCCGGCGGCGAGCTCACGCGTCTCGGGCGGCAAGTTGTAGAGCACCCAATGCACCCAGACGCGTTTCGGCGCCTTCGGGTCTGGCGCATCCGGGATCGTCGAGAACGAGCGCGAGGCTCTTCGTCCCGCCGGCACGCCGTCCCAGGCGAGCGGCGGCGAGATGTCCTCGCCCTCGCAAGTATACGCGACGGCATGGCAGCGCCGGGCTTGAAGGCGGGAGAGGTGAGCGTCAGAGCCAAGGCTGCATCAGCTCCTTCCATAGACAGCGCACCGGTGCCGAAGGTCAGCACCAGAGCAACAGCAAACTGCGTGGAACGAGATCGGATACTCGCCAAGTTCTTGCACAGCCCAACTCCCCCGCGAATGACAAGGGCGGGAAAGCTAGTCCGTGTGGGCGGAAGCTCGCCGAGTCTTGAGTCTTTCCTGCAGCCGTTCGATGCGCCGTGCGGCCTCGCTCTTGCTCAAGCCTGCGTCGAAGGCGTGCGGCTCCCTGATCTCCTCGGCAAGGCGTCTGCAAGCGGCGGCTTGCTGCGCCGGTCATCGGCTCCCGCTCCAGCACCCAGCTGACCCGGTTCATGAAGGTCGTCGACGGTTCGGAGCTCAGCTCTTGCTGAACCTGCGTCTCTGCTGTCTTTTTCCTTTGCATCACGTTTCAGTTCCCCAGCCCATCCTTGTAGTTTCCAATGGCATACAGGTAATCACAAAAAGGGCAATGATTAGGCGGGGTTTGATCAAGGATTGAGCAGGATTCAGCGGCGCCTGTGGCAAGTGCACCACTCAGCGACTACATGCCCCTGGCGGGTTCCAACCTAGACCGATGAACGGCCCCCAAATCACCATTGAGGCGCGCCCTTCCGTCAGTCAGACTGGAAGCAGGCCGGAATGACCAAGCGCCGATCTCGAGGAGGAGACGACATGAGCGGAATTCTGCAGGCTCGGGTTGGCGGGGTGCGCGGCGGTCGCGCTGACCGCCATGCTGACGGCGCCAGCCGAGGCGCGGATCCAATGCCGCGGCAATTTTCAGGTTACCAAATATGGATTGATCGCCACCCCCTATTGCGAGGAAGAGCAGATCGCCTTCGTGGCGCGGAGCTATGGCTCGAAGGTCACGGCAGCTCAGGTCCACAACGATCCTCTCACCAAGGTCTATCTCTGCCAGACCATCGGCTATGATCTGCGGTTGAAGGGATCCTGCGCCGGCTACGGTCCCGACTCCTACGCCCCTGGCCGTTAACTCTAGTTGGCCGGACATGGCGCGGCGCGATCCTCGCCCCGCGCCGTGACGCAGGCCATGGAGGCGCCAGCCCATGAAGCTGGCGCCTTTTTGCTGTCGCGCGCCGGCGACCGCAAGTGACCGGTGCTCGCTGGGCGGCGGACGCCCAGATCGGCGCTCATCCGCAGCCAGGTTAAGACATTAATCGCGGACGCCCCCAAATCGCCCCTCAATCACCCTATCCGAGGCCGATTTTTTCGCCTTGTTCCGCCGTAGGTTAGCGGCCAGCACTCATGCGTGCAGACCGGCTTGACTCTGTCGTCGGTCTCATTTCAACCCAAGACAATCGAATAGAGCTCAACGCATGTTTCAAATGCGCGCTAACATCGTTGCCATGGGCGTCATCGGCGCTGCCCTTCTTGCTGCCCGGAGCTGGCTCAGGCCGAGCAGGTCGGGCATGCCTCCTGGTACGCGCTGCACTCACGCACGGCGAGCGGCGAGATGATGAACCCGAGCGAAATGACCGCGGCACATCGTTCGCTGCCCTTCGGCACCAAGGTGCTGGTGGAGAACCTCAGCAACGGCCACTCGGTGGTCGTGCGGATCAATGACCGGGGACCTTCATAGCGGGGCGGATCATCGACGTGTCCAAGGCGGCGGCGTCGAGTCCTCGGCATGCTTGGCTCCGGCACCGCGCGGGTCAGGGTCAGCGCCTCTGGCGGCGGATCGCCTGAGATCGCAAGCGCGTCGGACAACTCCGTCAAGGTCGCGAGCGCGTCCGGCAGCAAGTCCGCGAAGATTTCGAACGCGTCAGCGGGCAAAAGCTTGGTCAAGAGCGACAAGCGACGCGTCGCCGGCCTGATGAAGTCGGCGCCGGCCGTCAAGCGCGTCGCCTCGCGGGCAAGCTCCCGCAAGACCTACTGCGGTCGCTTCGCGGCCGCGGCGCGTAAGGTCGGTGGCGGTTGCTTCAAGAGAGTTCGGCAAGCGGACGCAGGTGCCGTCCAGGGGCATCACCCTGGCATCCTCGGCCAACCCCTATGGGGCCTTTGTGCGCAGCGCGAGCTTCGTCAACTGACCCTGGCAAAGAATGATGGGCGGCCCCTCGGCCGTCCATCTGCGCAAACGCCGGGCGAAAGCCCGGCGTTTGGCTGATTTCAAGGCTAGCAGTCGTCCGACCGACTGCCGCTAGTAACGGTAGCGGTAGCGGTAGGGTCGATAGTGGCGAGTATTTCCTCCGCCGCAATAATATGAGCAATGCTTGTACCCGTAGTGACCACCAGCAACAATAATAGGCTGGGGTCACGAGCGAGCTGCTTGCCTCGGGCATTGCGGGGGTGGGTGCCGGTGCGGCGAAGGCGCCGACCGCCCCGATGATCGTCCCAGCCGCAATGAATTCCAAGCGTTGTCAGTCGGATAGGCTTCATCCTACATCCTCCGTTTGCGCATCGCCGCCTCGGCAGCTCGGCGAGCCTGATACAGAACAGCGCCATTAGACGACAAATCAAGCCCAAAGGCTCGCAAATACTTATGGCACGAAATCGTGAAGCTGATGAGGAGCCTTCACGGGACACGGAATCTGCTGGGCAACTTGGCGAAAAGACTGCATAGTCGGCCAGCAGCGGGGTTCGTTGCAAAACTGGGGGATAGTCATGATCCGATCAAAGTTGTGATTGCCGGGTGGCCTTTGGCGCTGCCGCCGTGTTTTTGTCAGCCGTTTCGCAACCGGTTCACAGGCCGAGGCGTCATCGTAATGGCCATAAGGCCCGCGGCCTTGGCGAGTCTGGCTTCCAAGCGGGCGCAGGCCAAGCCGGGCGGAACATCAACCATTGGGCTCATAAGAACAAATCCTCGCGACTGTGCACGCCGGACACCTGCAAAAAAAGGCGCGCGGGGCGCTTCTTTGTTTGCATCGGCCTCGGCGAAGGTTTGCCCTTAGACGGATCTTCATCCAACCGGGGGCATCATGATCTCCGCGTAGAAGTGGTCGTTGCCGGTGTCGCGTTGGCGCGTCGCCAGCTTATTGTCGTTGCAGAGCTGGCGCTGGCGGAACCCGCGTGGCGGTACCGTGAAGGCGTGGGCCGATCCGCCACGGTTCTACCAAGGCGGTCAACCACGCCCAGCGTGGCTGGCGCAGTCCGCGGTAAGGTCAAGAAGAGCCTCGACCACCAGCAAAAGGGGCCGCCTGGAAATTTCAGGAAAATCGTAATTCTCGGCGGGACGCCCGCGCCCCTGAAGCCTGACCGCCGCTATCGTGCGCAGTGACAGGATGAATGCAGAAAGCTAAGGTGAGGTCGATCGACCAACCAGGATTCTACCGCCATGTTCGCGCGCACGCCTCTCTCCCGGCTTCTCGCCCTGCTGCTCTGCGACGGCCGGCGTCTTTATTCGGTTATTCGCCGATCAGGCGCAGGCTCAGCAGTTTCGCGCATCGCTTCTTGGCACACCTATCGCGTTCCGGGTCCGGCTGTGGGCGGTTATTCGATGACCTTGAGCGACGTGTGGGGACTTCCCGAGATGCCGCCCGCGCCGAAAGATTTCGGGCCGCATTTCGACTTCCCGCCTGAGTCGTTGAACGGCCCTCCGCTCCACGATCCCTATCCGAACTAGCCGCCGTCATCCCTCTCCGCTACGCACCCGCGAATAGCTAGATGGGCCTTGCACTTGGCAGGCTCGCGACCCTAGAGTGGGTCGCTTTGTGCGTCGAATTCGGGTGAAGATTGGCCGCGCGTGCGCTCAGGAGGCATCGCGGTTTCTTTCTCCCGTCTTTGGAGTTGCGTAATTTGGTCCGCGATTCTATTGGCATGCGGATCATTTGAAGGGGGAAAGGAGCTTCCCATGCGCCAGACCGGGACGGTCAAATTTTTCAATCATTCGCGGGGCTTTTGGCTTTATCACGCCGGACGACGGCGGCAAGGACGTGTTCCTGCACATCTCCGGCCCTGCAGCGGTCAGGCCTCCCCGCCGTCGACGAAGGCCAGCGCGTGACCTTCGAGACCGAGCCGGATCGCCGTGGCAAAGGCCCTCAAGCCGTCAACGTGCAGCTCAGCGAATAACCTCCCTACAACTCAGACAGCCGAAACCTGCCGTCCTTCAGCCGTGGCCTGTGCCACACTTGCGCGACCGAACCTGTTGTGCCGGCAACCGAAGGGTGAGAGACGGCCGTGAACCAGCCGCGCACATCGCAGGCTGACCTATCGCGCGTGCTCGATCACCTCGCCGCCGGGCGGCAGGGAGCGCTCGACCGGCTGTTCCAATTCTTGGCCATCCCGAGCGTCTCCACCGATCCCGGCTTATCACGCGGCCTGCGTCGCCGCCGCCGATTGGTGCGCGAACAGCCTGCGCGAGATCGGCTTTCAGGCCCGGAGTCGAGATGACGCCCGGAAAGCCGATGGTGGTTGGCCATTGGCACGGCTCCGGTTCCGCCGTGCGCGTGCTGTTCTACGGCCACTACTGACGTACAGCCGCCGGATCCGTTGGAGGAGTGGACCGCCCCGCCCTTCGCGCCGCGCCTCGCCCAGGACCTGCATCGGGCGAGGTCATCGTCGCCCGTGGCGCCTCGGACGATAAGGGGCAGGTGATGACCTTCTCGAGGCCTGCCGCTCCTGGATTGCCGTGCATGGGCGCTTGCCGGTCGACGTGACGGTCCTGCTCGAAGGCGAAGAGGAGTCCGGCAGCCCAAGCCTACCCTCCTTCCTCGACAGCTGCGGCGAGGAACTCAAGGCCGACATTTGCCTCGTCTGCGACACCGGGCAGTTGGACGCCGACACGCCCGCCATCACCGCCTTCCTGCGCGGGCTCGCTTTCTCGAGATCACTGTGACCGGACCGTCGCGCGACCTGCACTCTGGTATCTATGGCGGCCCTGCACGCAATCCCATCCGCGTGCTCGCCGATCTTCTTGCCGACATGCATGACGCGAGCGGGCGGGTGACCTGCCCGGCTTCTACGACGGGGTGGTCACCCTCGCCTCGGCCAGCTCGCGCAATGGCGCGCGCTCGACTTCGACGTCGCCGCCTTCCTCGGCGCGGTCGGATTGACGACCCCGGCCGGCGAAGAGGGCATGAGCGTGATCGAGCAGCTCTGGTCGCGGCCCACGGCGGAGATCAACGGCATCTTCGGCGGCTATACCGGTCCAGGCACCAAGACCGTCATCCCGGCGCACGCCACCGCCAAGCTCTCCTTCCGGCTCGTGCCCAACCAACAGCCAGCCCAGATCCTCGATGGCCTGCATCGCTTCATCGCCGAGCGGGTTCCTAGCCGATTGCACCGTCGCTTACGCCGGCGAGGGAGGCTCGCCCGCGGTCGGCTTCGACACGTCTGCTCCCATCTTCCAGGCGGCTGCGAGCGCGCTCGAGCAAGAGTGGGGCAAGCCTGCGGTCATCATCGGCTGCGGCGCATCGATCCCCATCGTCGAGTCGTTCCGCTCGCGGCTCGGCATGGACTCGCTGCTGGTCGGCTTCGCGCTCGATGACGACCGCATCCATGCGCCGAACGAGAAGTATAATGTGAAGAGCTTCACCAAGGGCGCCAGAAGCTGGGCGAGACTCTGGACGAACTCGGCGCGATCGATGGCAACCGCAAGGCATAGGCTCATCTTGTCTTTTTCTGCCTCTGTCTTATTGCCGCGCTGGCATTGAGCCAGGCGACCGCCCAACGAGGGAGCGAGCCTGGACGCTTCGACTACTACGTCCTCGTGCTCGGCTGACGCCGTCTTACTGCGCGACCGAAGGAAAACGGCGGCGCGACCGGCAATGCGATGCCGAAAGGGCCCATGCCTTCACCCTGCACGGGCTGTGGCCGCAGAACATCAAGGGATGGCCGGAGGATTGCCGAACGCCGAAGCGCCCATGGGTGCCGCAATCGGTGATCGACGACCTGCGCGACGTCATGCCGAGCAAGAATCTGATCATTCACGAATACCGCACCCACGGCACCTGTTCCGGTCTTGAGCCCGATCAGTATTTTGGGCTGGCCCGCGATCTTTACGAGCGGGTCAGGATCCCCCAGCGCTTCTCCGGCGCCGAGCGGCCGGCTCACTCTCACCGAGCAGGAGATCGAAGGCGAGTTCCTCAAAGCCAATGCTTGGCTCTAGCCGAACATGATCGTGGTGAGCTGCCGCGGGCAGAATCTGCCTCGATGTGCGCATCTGCTTCGGCCGCGACCTGTTTCCGAGGGCTTGCGGACCTAATGAAGAGCAGCGCGTTTGCCGCCTCGGAAGGGTGAGCGTGCCCGCGGCGCGGAGCCGCTAGGCTCCGGGCGAAACTAGAAGCGGTAGATCAGCGAGCCGCGATAGGTGTTGACGTCCGGATCGTATTTCACGTCGCCGCCGGGATACGACACCGTATCGGAATCGAAGTCGGTAAATTGATAGTCGAAGCGGGCGCTCCAATTCGGGCTGAACGCGACTTCGGCGCCGCCGCCGACGCTCCAGCCGAAGAAGGATCCGCTCCCGAGCCTCCACCAGGTCCGCTTCACCGGCAGATCGACATCGGCCCACGGCCCTCCCCCGGTGACGAACAGCATCACCTGCGGCACCACGGTGACGCCGGCGCGCAAGCGCAAGTTCGCCATGGCGTCGATATCCGGATTGGCGACATTGGCGCCGTTGTTGAAGCGACCGCTGCCGCTGATCCCGGCGCCGAGCACATCGCCTTCGAGCCCGATCACGATCGGGCCGTTCTGCCAATTATAGCCGCCGGTGATGCCACCAAGCACGCCGCTCGACCTCGATCGCGGCGCTCGACTGAGAGAAGTCGAAATTGCCGGTGGCACCCCCGAGCGTTCCGCCGATCCACCAGCCGGCGAAGAGATCCTGTGCTGCGGGCGGCGTCTCGTAGAGAAGCGGCGGAGGCCCGCCATTGATGACGTCGGCACTGAGAGCGGGACTAGAGACCGTGGCGCTGGCCGCTAACGCGGCGGCGAAGACCAAAGCCTGGTCATATCGTGTACGCAAAACAGACTCCTCACGATCGGAGGCTCGGTCCGTTACCGCGTCGGCGCCAGAATTTGCGCCCGACCAAGCGCTCACGGTCCCAGGGTATGGGAGTACCCTTACCAAGCGTTAACCAGCCAGTGGGGCGAAAGTCTGTATGGTTAACGGCGAGTTAGTGGCCATCCAGGGCGGCCGCGCCGGACCAAATCAGCGTGCCCGGAACAGCGCGACGCATCCTTTCGTCTCGATTTCCACGCGTTCGAAGCGCCGCTTGAGACCATCGCGTGAGCGCCGCGAGATCGTCATCGAGATTGTTGAACACGCCTTTCGCATTGTAGAGCCGCAGCAGAGATCGCGCGGCGCCATTCGGCTCGATCCCGCGACCGAGGATCGTCGCCCCGAACAGCACTGCGCCCTTGCTCATCGAACGGCCGCAGATGGTCGATCGCTTTCAGCTTCTGCTGGCATCGGCCCAGGCAAGCAATGCAGCACGTAGGTGAGCCCGATGCTGTCTGCCGGTCTCGAGCTCAATGGCGATGGGCGCGAGCAGATTGGCCTCGCAGAGCAGCGGCTGGTAGCGCGCAAGCCTGCGCGCCGACCGCGCCAGGCAATGTCGATTGATGTCGAGAAGGGTCAGCTGCTCGAACCCTCCCGATCGGCCCGGTCGATGAAGAAGCCGGTGCCCACCCCGCCTCGAGATGGCGGGAGGAGAGGTTGTTGCGGTAGAGATCGAGCAACCGCTCGGTCGGACAACGCCAGGCGAAGCGATTGGAGAGACCATGGACCAAGCGGTCGTAGAAGGAGAGCATGAGCGGCGTGTAGATCGCGTGCGCCGCCTCGACCGCGGCGGCGTCAGGCGCCCCGACGTTCCCTGCTTGCTCTCCGGTCATGGCTGGACGGTATGACATCGGCCTCGCGCGAAAAAAGGGCGCCGCGAGCGGTGCCCTTGAGATCGAAGTTGCGTCAGAGACGTTAAATTGGTCAGTTCGCCAAACGCAACCCGGAAGTATAGTCGGCGGCGAATCGTCCGAGCCTGTCTAGCCTCCCATCGCACACCATCATGCCCGAAACGCAAAACCACGCGACCGCGCTTGTGACCGGTGCGGCGCTCCGGCTCGGCCGCGCCATCGCGCTCGACTTGGCGAAGCACGGTTGGCGCATCGGGGTGCATCACCACACCTCCGGCGCCGAGGCAGAAAGTCTCGTCGAAGAGATCGAGCGTCTCGGCTCGAAGGCTGTTGCGCTCCCCGCCGACCTCACCCGCGAGGATCAGCTTCGCGGGCTGGTCCAGTCTTGCGCCGAGGAACTCGGACCACCCACCTGTCTCATCAACAATGCCGCGCGGTTCGAATGGGATCTGATCGACACGCTCGACTGGGCTGGCCTGGCAGGCCGAGCTCGACGTCAATCTCCGCGCGCCGATTTTCCTCACCCAGGCTTTCGCACGAACGCTGCCGAAGGACGCGCATGGATGCGTGATCAACATGATCGATCAGCGCGTCTGGCGTCTCACCCCTGAGTTCTTCTCCTACACCATCGCCAAATCGGCCCTGTGGACGGCAACGCGGACGCTCGCCCAGGCGCTCGCCCCGCGCATTCGCGTCAATGCGATTGGCCCCGGACCCGTGCTCCCGAGCCTGCGGCAAAGTCAGGCCGACTTCGAGCGCGAGTGCCGCGCGACTCCGCTTGGCCGCGCCGCCACAATGGAGGAGGTGTGCCGCGCCGTGCGCTTTCTGCTCGACAGCCCCTCGGTGACCGGACAGATGATCGCGCTCGACAGCGGCCAGCACCTTGCGCTGGGATGGCGCGTCCTGGGGGAAAACCTCCAGCTAAGCTAGGACTGCCAAGGCCTTGAAGCTGCCGGCCTGAAGGCCATACTTCACCTTACGCCATGTCCCAAGAGAAACCCGACAGCGCCAGTCCCTCGCTCATCTCCCGCGCCCGCAAAGCGTTGAGCGGGGTGGAGACCGGTCCGTCCGTCATCGCCCGTCACGCCAAGACCGCGCCAGGCGGCCCCGGCGTCTACCGCATGATCGATGCCGCGGGCGAAGTGCTTTATGTCGGCAAGGCACGCGGGCTGAAGAAGCGCGTGCAGAGCTATGCGCGGGCTGGAAGCCACAACAACCGCATCGCCGCCATGATCGCCAACACGGCGAGCATGGAATTCGTCACCACGCCAAGCGAGACCGAGGCTCTGCTGCTCGAAGCCAATCTCATCAAGCGGCTCAAGCCCCGCTACAACGTGGTGCTCAGGGACGACAAGTCCTTCCCCTTCATCCTCATCGCCCGCGACCATGCCTTCCCGCAGATCCTGAAGCATCGCGGCGCGCGGAGCCGCAAGGGCGATTATTTCGGGCCGTTTGCCTCGGCGGGCGCCGTCGGCCGCACCATCAACACGCTGCAGCGCGCTTTTCTGCTCAGGTCCTGCTCCGACGCCTATTTCGAAAGTCGTCTCCGCCCTTGCCTGCTCTATCAGATCAAGCGCTGCAGCGCGCCCTGCACCGGCGAAATCTCGGAAGCCGATTATGCAGCGCTGGTCGACGAGGCGCTCCGCTTCCTCACCGGCGAGAGCGACGAGGTGAAGCGGCGCATGCACAAGCTGATGGACGATGCGAGCCTCAAGCAGGATTACGAGCGCGCGGCAAGCTTCCGCGACCGGCTTGACCGCGCTCAGCAACGTGCAATCGCATCAGGGCATCAACCCGCAGAATGTGAAGAGATGCGGACGTCTTCGCCGCCCATCAAGAGGCCGGGCAGACCGCGATCCAGGTGTTCTTCTTCCGCACCGGCAACAATTGGGGCAACCGCGCCTACTTTCCCCGCGCCGACAAAACTCTCTCCGTGGAAGAAGTGCTCGAGATCCTTCGTGGCGCAGTTCTACGACGACAAGCCGCCGCCGAAGCTCGTGCTGTTGTCCCACGAGATCGCGGGGCGGAGATTGCTCGGCGAGGCGTTGTCCTTGCGCGCCGGCCATAAGATCAGGGTCGAGGCGCCGCTGCGGGGCGAAAAGCGCGAGCTTGTGACCCATGCTCTGGTCAACGCCCGCGAGGCCTTGGCCCGCCGCCTGGCTGAATCCTCGTCGCAAGCTGCGATCTTAGCGCGGCTCGCCGAGTTGTTCGACCTCGAGGACACCCCTGAGCGCATCGAAGTGTTCGATAATAGCCACATTTCCGGCGCCAATCCGGTCGGCGCCATGATCGTCGCCGGTCTTGAAGGCTTCATCCGCAATCAATATCGGAAGTTCAATATTCGCTCGGAGGACCTTGCCCCCGGGGACGATTACGCCATGATGCGGGAGATGCTGACACGGCGCTTCAGCAAGCTCGCGCGGGACAAGGATCCCGCCAATGGCTGGGCCGCGCCCGATCTCGTGCTGATCGACGGCGGGCCCGGGCAGCTTTCCGCGGCCGCGAGCGTGCTCGACGAGCTCGGGCTCTCCGAGATCAAGCTCGCGGCGATAGCCAAAGGCCCCGACCGCAACGCCGGGCGCGAACGCATCTATCTCAAGGGGCGCGAACCTTTGCTGCTCGAACCGCGCGATCCTGTGCTCTATTGCATCCAGAAGCTCCGCGACGAGGCGCATCGCTTTGCCATCGGCGCGCATCGCGCGCGACGCAAGAAGGCCCTGCATGCCTCCCCGCTCGACGAGGTGCCTGGCATCGGGCCGTCGCGCAAGCGCGCGCTGCTTCAGCATTTCGGCTCGGCCAAGGCGGTGAGCCGTGCCGGAGTCGCCGACCTCGCCGCCGTCGGCGGCATCAGTGCGCAAATGGCCAAAGTGATCTACGACCACTTCCACGAGGGGCGCGCTGACTCATGGACTCCGGCATGGTTCAGGGCGGAGTGTCACCGGCGCCGCGCACGGCCGCCAGCGGCTTCTGGAGCCTGCCCAACCTCCTCACCTATGGCCGCATCATTGCCATCCCAGCGCTCGTCGCCTGCTTCTTCGCCACCGGTGATTGGGGCCGCTGGACGGCCATGTGGATCTTCATCGCCGCGGGCGTCAGCGATTTCCTCGACGGTTATCTCGCCCGCGCCTGGCAGCAGCAAAGCGCCATCGGCCGCATGCTCGACCCTATCGCCGACAAGCTGATCGTGGCGGCGGCGCTGCTCATGCTCGCGGCCGACCAAACCATCGCCGGCTGGTCGTTGTGGGCCGGCGTGATCATCCTCTGCCGCGAGATCCTGGTGTCGGGCTTGCGCGAATTTCTCGGATCGCTTGCCGTCGGCGTTCCGGTGACGCGCCTCGCCAAGTGGAAGACCGTGGTGCAGATGGTGGCGATCGGCTTTCTCCTCGCCGGCAGCGCCGGCGACAAGATCTGGCCCTACACCACGCTGTTTGGTCTGACGCTCTTGTGGATCGCGGCCTTGCTCACCCTCTACACCGGCTACGACTATCTGCTCGCCACGATCCGTCATGTCAAAGCGGATGAGGAGACTTGAGCGTGCGCCTCCTCTATTTCGCCTGGGTCAAGGAGAAGACCGGCGTGGCCGCCGAGGAGGTGGACATTCCGGCGCACGTCACCACCGTCGCCGAGCTGATGACCTGGCTCAAGACGCGCGGTCCCGAGTTCGACCACGCCTTTGCCCGCTCCGAGGTGATCAGGGCGGCGATCGACCAGGCCCATGTGCGCCATGACGCTGCGATCGGCGCCGCGCGCGAGATCGCCTTCTTCCCGCCGGTGACCGGAGGCTAGCGGTGATCAGAGTCCAGCAAGAGGACTTCGACATCGGCGCCGAGATCGCGGGGCTCAAGGCCGGGCGGAGCGACATCGGCGCCATCGTCGCCTTTGTCGGCACAATGCGGGATCGCTCCGGCGACCACGCGGTCGACGAGATGACGCTCGAGCATTATCCCGGCATGACGGAAGCAGAGTTGCAGCGCATCGAGATCCGAGGCTCGCTCGCGCTGGCCGTTGCAAGCCAGCCTGATCGTGCATCGCTACGGAACGCTCCGCCCAAGCGACAACATCGTGCTGGTGCTGACGGCTTCTGAGCACCGCGAGGCCGCCTTCCGCGCCGCCGAGTTCCTCATGGACTATCTCAAGACCCGCGCGCCGTTCTGGAAGCGCGAGAGCGGGCCGCACGGAGCCCGCTGGGTCGAGGCCGACGCCCGGGACCGAGCGGCGAGCACCCGCTGGGACAAGATCAAGGACGCCGCTGAGTAAAGAAAGCTACTCCTGATCGGCACGCCGCGCGGCGCGAGCGGAAGATACGGCCCCCACGTGCAGATGTTGCCCCATTGGCAAGGCCCACGCCGCGGGCATTGGCGCTGATAGCTGCACGTGCGGCAGTGATAGACGGGGCGGCAGCCATAGCAGCGGGCGATCCTCTGGCAATCGCGCCAGACGAGAACCGGCTGCACCATGAGTCTGATGCTGGAGCGCGCCGGCGACGCTACCGGCCATCGAGGCGCCCGCCTTGGCGTCGCTGACCGGGCCAGCGCCGAGCAAGGCCGCAAGCAGCAAGGCAAGAACCAGCCCAACCAAAGATTTGCGCATGCGCCCCTCCCCTGACGGTGCATCAACCAACAGAGTGCAACTTGATCGGCGGCGATTCAAGCCTCAGCGATAGATCACGACGCCCGCCGATGAGTGGCGCCGCTCCCAGCCCTGCCGCTGCAAGGCCGGCAAATCGGCCTCTTCCTCCGGGTAGCCGATGCAAAGATGGCCGATAAAGGTCCAGTCTTGCGGCACGTCCAAGATCTCCGCCACTCTGGCCGGATCGAGGATCGACACCCAGCCGACCCCGATGCCTTCCGCCCGCGCCGCAAGCCACAGCGTGTGAATGGCGATGGCCACCGAATAGTCGAGCGTTGCCGGCATGGTGAGGCGTCCTAGCCCGTGACCTTGCGCCGTCGCCCGATCGGCGAACACGGCGATCTGACACGGAGCGTCATCGAGGCCCGAAAGTTTCAGCCTTGCATAGAGTGAGGCGCGATCAGGCTCCTGTTGGCGCAGCGCATCTTGATTGCAGGCCTCGAAGCAGGCGCGGATCGCGGCGCGGCGCGCTTGATCCTCGACGATCACGAAACGCCAGGGCTCGCTCAAGCCGACTGAAGGTGACTGACAGGCGATGCCGATCAGCCGCTCGATCGTTCCCGGCGGCAGCGCATCCCGCCTGAACCGCCTGACGTCGCGGCGCCAGGCGAGCAATGTCTGCAACCGATCGCGGAATGTCGGATCAAAATCTGGGTGTCGCGCGCGGAGCCTCGCTTCCATGGGGCAACTCTAGCACGGATCGCCGTCTGCCGGCGCCCAAGCTACCCTACGGCAGCAATCTTGGCGGTCCCGGCCTTGGCCCGATGCACGAGCGCGGAATAATCGTCCATCAGGGTGCGCGTGATGTCGCCGATGGTGAAGCGATAGGGCCCGATCTCCGACACCGGCGTGACCTCGGCGGCGGTGCCGGTGATGAAGCATTCGGAGAAATTCGCCATCTCCTCTGGCATGATGGCGCGCTCGATGACCTCGAGCCCGCGCTGCTTGGCAAGCCCGATGACGGTGCGCCGCGTGATGCCGTCGAGGAAGCAATCGGGAAGCGGCGAATGCAGCACGCCGTCCTTGACGAAGAAGATATTGGCGCCTGTGGACTCGGCGATCTGCCCGCGCCAATCGAGCATCAGCGCGTCGGCATAGCCCGCACGCTCCGCCCGGTGCTTCTCGATGGTGCAGATCATGTAGAGGCCGGTTGCCTTGCTCTTGGCCGGCGCCGTGCGCGGGTCGGGTCTGCGATAGTCCGCGATGGTCAGGCGCAAGCCTTTGGTGCGCGCCGACGGATCGAAATAGGAACCCCAATCCCAAGCGGCGATGGCGAGATTGATCTTGGTCGCCTGCGCCGCGACGCCCATCTGCTCGCTGCCGCGCCAGGCTAGCGGCCGCACATAACCGTCGACCAGCCTGTTCGCCCGCACCACATCGCGGCAGGCTTGGTCGATCTCGGCGATGGAATAAGGAATCTCGAAGTCGAGGCCCTTGGCGGATTCGTGCAGGCGCTGGCTGTGCTCGGTGAGCTTGAAGATCTCGCCGTCATAGACGCGCTCGCCCTCGAACACGGCGCTCCCGTAATGCAACGCATGGGTCAGGAGGTGCACCCGCGCGTCGCGCCACGGGATGAGCTCGCCGTTCATCCAGATATAGCCGTCGCGCTGATCGTAAGGCTGAGTGGCCGCCGCCATTGAAACCTACTCCTCCTAGACCAAGGGGCCTTCCGGGCGAGGCTGAGCCCGACGAGGGCCTTATTATGCCCCGGCGAAGTCGTGCACAAGAATTGCGCAAGCCGGCGCCCGGGAGTATCAATGCCGGAATTAAGTCAATATGACTGACATAAATAAGCTCTAACGCAGGCCAAAAATTAAGTCAACATGACTGACATAAATGATCCGCTGTCGGAGCCGTTGGACGCTAAGCGGCGCACAGGCGCCACTGCGCCGAGCAAGCCCTTTGCGCCGCTCCGACGCGGAGTTGCTGGCCTACGCCGAATTGCTGTTCTTCGCCTATCGCGACTTCACCCGCGACCCCGACGCGATTTTGAAGGACTTCGGCTTCGGCCGCGCCCATCATCGCGTATTGCACTTCGTCACCCGCCATTCGGGCTTGCGGGTCGCCGATCTGCTCGACGTGCTGAAGATCACCAAGCAAAGCCTCGGCCGCGTGCTGAAACAGCTGATCGACAAAGGCTATATCGTGCAGCGGGCGGGAAGCGCCGATCGGCGCGAGCGCCTGCTCTATCCGACCGCTTCCGGCCGCGCCCTGCTCAAGCGTCTCTGCAGCGCCGCAACTCGTCCGCCTTGCCGAAGCGCTGAAGGCCGCCGGCCCCGGGCGCAGATAGTGTGGTCCGCCGCTTCCTGCAAGCGATGATCAATGCCGAAGAACGGCCCAAAGTCTCCTCCATCATGTCCTCATCGCCGGTCCCTGACAGCGACGGGAACGCGGAGGCGTCATGACGATGACAGCTACGATCAAACTGCATCGCAGCAAGGCGCCTGACGACAATTGTCCGCATATTCTGGTTATCGACGACGACAGCCGCATCCGCGACCTGCTCGCCCGCTATCTGCAGGAGCATGGCTTCCGTGTTACCACCGCCATCGACGCGGCGTCGGCGCGGGCGACCATGCGCAGCCTTTCGTTCGACCTGCTCATCCTCGACGTGATGATGCCGCATGAATCCGGCCTCGATTTCGCGCGTTCGCTGCGGCGCGAGATCGCAGGTGCCGATTCTGATGCTGACCGCGCGTGCCGAGCCCGAGCAACGCATCGAAGGACTCGAGACCGGCGTCGACGACTATCTCACCAAGCCGTTCGAGCCGCGCGAGCTGCTCTTGCGCGTGAGCAACGTGCTCCGCCGCGGCGGCGCTGCTCCCGCGACCGGCGAAGTGCGCATGGGCAATTTCGTATTTCACATTGGCCGCGGCGAGCTCAAATGCGGCAGCGAAACGATCCGGCTCACCGAGCGCGAGCGCGAGCTGTTGCGCTACTTCGCCCAGCGGCCCGGCATGCCGGTGTCGCGGCACGAGCTCGCCAGGGATGACGGCGAGAACGGCGGCGAGCGCGCCGTCGACGTGCAAATCAACCGGCTGAGGCGCAAGATCGAGAAGGATCCCGCCAATCCTGTTTACCTGCAGACCGTGCGTGGCAAAGGCTACATTCTGTATCCGGAATGAGGCTCGCGATCCCAGACCCCAAGTCCCTCCTCGAACGATGGCGCAAGCTTTACGGCCAGCTCGCGGCGTGGTCCCGCGAGCGCATGCCGAAGGGACTCTACGCCCGCGCCCTGATCATCATCATCGCGCCGATGGTGCTGCTCCAGTCGGTGCTCACCTTCGTGTTCCTGGAGCGTCATTGGGAAACCGTGACGCGGCGGCTGTCCACCGCCACGGTGCAGAACATCGCCATGCTCATCGACATCTATAAGTCCTATCCCCAGGGCAAGGACTCCCAGACGCTGATCAGGCTCGCCAACGACGACCTCGGCTCGAGAGTCAAGATCGTCCCCAGCGACGAGCTGCCGCAGACCCGCTCGCGGCCCTTCTTCGACCTGCTCGACCGGACGCTGTCCGACGAGATCACGCGGCAGATCGGCAAGCCGTTCTGGATCGATACCGTCGGCACGTCGAACCTCGTCGACATTCGCATCAAGCTCGACAACGCGGTGATGCATGTGCTCGCCCGCCGCAGCCAGACCTATGCTTCCAACTCGCAGATCTTCCTCTTGTGGATGCTCGGAACATCGCTCGTGCTGCTCACCGTGGCCATCCTGTTCCTGCGCAACCAGATCAAGCCGATCCTGCGTCTGGCCGAGGCTGCCGAGAGCTTGGGCAAGGCGGCCAACGCCGCCGATTTCCGCCCGCGCGGCGCCCGCGAGGTGCGGCAGGCGGCGCAGGCCTTCATCGAGATGCGCGACCGCATCGAGCGCCATGTCGAGCAGCGCACCACCATGCTTGCCGGCGTGAGCCACGATCTCCGCACCGTACTGACCCGCTTCAAGCTGCAGCTCGCGATGTTTGAGGAGTCGCCTGAACTCGACGCCATGCGCGCCGATGTCGACGAGATGCAGGCCATGCTGGAAGACTACGTGGCTTTCGCGCAAGGCGCCTCCGGCGAGGAGATCGTGCGCACCGACATCAACGAGATCCTCGACCGAGGTGCGCCAACCGAGGCCCATGGCAAGTCGGACATCCGCATCGACGTTGGCGATGCGCCCCTGGTGGTGCCGCTCAGGCGCCATGCCTTCAAGCGGGCCGTCGCCAATCTCGTCAACAACGCCGTGCGCTTCGCCGACCACGTCGCGGTCAGCGCCGGACGAGAGGATGGCTCGCTCGTGGTCGAAGTCGAGGATGACGGGCCAGGCATCCCGGAGAATGAGCGGGATCAGGTGTTCCGGCCCTTCTATCGGCTCGATGACGCCCGCAATCAGGATGCAAAATCGACTGGCCTTGGCCTCGCCATCGCCCGCGACATCGCCCGCATTCATGGTGGCGACATCGCCTTGAGCGAGTCTCCGGCTCGGCGGATTGAGGGCCGTTCTGAAGGTTCCCGTTTGAGGTCCGCCCGTGTAACTTGTTGCGAGTCATTGGGGGAGGAGGGATATGTCAAAAACACTCGTTGTCGCCCTGTCGCTGATCGCATGCGGCGTTGCAAGTGGCGCCCATGCACAATCGTCTGACGGTTCCGATGGCACGGGAAGCGGTGGAGCGCCGACCCTCATCATGCCGGGTCTGCTGACCAATCCCTTGACGAGCGGGCTCGATTCTGAGGGCTCTGGAGGCACTGGCGCGCCGGCGGGGAGCGAGACGCCCGATGCGACTTCGGAGGCCCCTATTCGGTGGAGGGCGAAGAGACGCTGGATCCAAACGCCAACTAGGCGAGCGACCGAAACGGCAATTTGGGGAGGAACCGTATGCGTATCAGGACCCTGGGATTGGCGGCGTTGATGGCCGGCTCCCTGATGGGGAGACGGCGTTGCCCAATCCGTTCGGGACGAGATTCAGGAAGACGAGGCGCCCGGATCGGAAATGGAAATGGATATCGAGCCGGAGGCAGGGTCAGTCATCGGCCGGCAGAAAAACCTGAACCCGTCACCGGTCGAGATCAAAGGCCGCACCCTGGACGTTCCCGACGATCCGGATACGCCGGCGGCGGAAGACCCGGTCGATGCCGAGCTGCCAGGCGAGGGACCTGAGAATCTCTCGGTCCCGACGACGACGATCGCTCCCCGACTGAGGAGTTTACGCGCCGGCCGGATTGGCCGAGGCGCCGCAGCCGCCGGCTCTGCGGTCTCACCGCTTTCGCGGCGCTTCCAGCCGCGTGGCATAGATCCGCAAGCGAGGCGGCGAAACGCGCATGCCGTCTCGACCCTTGCGAGCCACTCCTCGCCGTTCTTGAGCCTGCGGTCGAGCGCCGCCACTGGTGCGATCAAGCCCGGAGCGAATCATCGTCGAGCCAGACGCCGAGCACGCTTGGCGTAGATCGAAGCCGAGTCCGGCGACGCGGAGTCCCCAGCGCCAGGGCCGTCAAGCTTGGCGCCGGCACCGGCCAGCATCAATATTGCGCGGCAAAGCGACGACGGGATGAGCTGCGCCGCCTCCGGCCGGGTGGCAGCAGAGCGCAGCGGAAGTGCGGCGAAGCGCTGACTTATACGGTGTCATCGCCTCCGAACCGCGTCATGATCGTGTCGAACACGCGATCCCGTGGGGCTTGCTCCGGCGTCGCGGGCTTGGACTGGCGAAGCACCTCGGCATCGATCTCGGCCTGGAAGGCTCTGAGGATGTCAGTCTTGCAGGTGAACTCGCGGCGAAGGTCGGCGAGGCCCACGCCGCTGCGCTCGGCGATCGCCGGGAAAGGTCACGGCTTTCCACCCGCCCTCGGCCGCAAGTTCAAGCGCGGCCACGCACGGCTTTGTTGCGTTTGCTGTACTCCTCGAACATGGCGCGTACTCCTTTGCCATGGATCATAGATCAGAAATCGGAATCCGAAGCCCGAAACGCCGGAAGCGAAACTCTCCTTCCGACCTCGGACTTCCGGCTTCCGATTCCTGGCTTCCGGCTACGAGGACAGCTCGCGGGAGCGCTTGGCGGCTGCCGCCACGGCGCGTTTGAGGAGATCGCCTAGACCGTCTTTGCCCATCAGCACGGCGAGCGCCTCGGCCGTCACGCCTTTGGGCGGGTGACGTTCTCTCTGAGCTCCGCCGGCGAAAGATCGGGCGGCGCAGGAGCTCGCCGGCGCCGGCAAGCGTTGCCCGCGCCAGCCGCGCGGCCAACTCAGGCTCGAGGCCTTCGGCAACGCCTGCCTCCGATCAAACATTCGGCAAGCAGGAACACATAAGCCGGGCCGCTGCCGGAGACCGCCAGTGACCGGCATCGAGCAGAGCTCGTCGTCCATCAGATCACGTCGCCCACTGCTTCGAGCAGCATGTTGCAGAGGAGCGCCTGGTCCCGCGTCACCTCGCTGCTCGCGCAGGCGACCGTCATCCCTGCCCGATCGCCGCCGGCGTGTTGGGCATCGCGCGCACGATCGGCGTACCCGGCGGCAGATGCGATGCGAGATTGGCAGAGTGCGCCCGGCAGCGATCGACAGCAGCACCGTCGACGGCCCTATCGACGAGCCAAGCGTCAGGCAGTACCTCGTCCATGATCTGCGGTTTCACCGCGATCACCATCACCGACGGAGCCTTCGGCAATTTCGCCTGATGGCGCACGCGGATCCGTGGCTCGCCATCAAAGCAGCGACTTCAGGCGCGGGCGTCGGAGTCCTGCACATAGACGAAGGTTGGATCGAGACCTTGGCGGAGCCAGCCTGCGAGCAGCGCTCCGCCCATCTTCCCCGCCCCAACCAGGAGGAGCGGGCCACCGGGGTGACGGTCACGCCTGCCCTTCTGTCTCGAGCATGGTGGCCGCGAGCGCATCCTCAGAACGACTTGCCGGCCCACACCACGGGTGGAAGGATTGGTAGTAGCGCTCACAGGCTTCGAGCGCGCCGCGCAGCAGCGCCTCGCATTGGCCGACATGGGTCTTGGCGCCGGCAAGCAGCAAGCCGTGGCCGATAGAGCAGCATGCCGTCCTCCTTCCACAGGTCGAAATGCCCGAGCCAGAGCTGCTCGTTGATCAGCGCGATCAGACGGTAGATCTCGTTCAGCCTGGGCTTCGTCACCTTGCAGTCGAAGGCGCAAGCGAGGTGCAGCGCCTCCAGATCGTCCCGCCAGGTGAGCGAGAGGTGATAGTCGCACCAGGAGCCGAGACCGACAGCGTCGGCTCGTCGGGAGCGCTTCGCTCGAACGTCCAGTCGTGGATGGTAGCGATATGCTCGACCATGTCCACCGGGTTGGTGAAATGGTCGTAGTTCTGCCTGTATCGTTGCCATGCGTGTTTTCTCTGTGGCCTCTCAGAGTTCCCGCGCACGCGTCACGCCGCCGCAGATCAGATTGTGAATCAGTTATATATCGGAGTTTGTGCGCCCACCAACGGCGCCTGGACTCGCCGACTCAAAATGCTGTGGACGCTGCAAAGATAGTTGTGGATGACGCTTTGCCGGCGAGCGCTGGCGAGGGTCCGATTCGCTTGGCCCGCGCTTTCGCGGCTTGGCCGGAACGGTCAATAGCTGCGTTTGACCTTCTTTGCCGGCGTACCGGGCGGGGCGTCGGCGGCTCCGCGATCTCGGCTTCAAACTCCTCCAGCATCTCTTCGAGCAGAGCGATACGCTGCTTCAGCTGCTCGTTCTCCTCCCGCGCCTTCTGCGCCATGGCCTTCACCGCCTCGAACTCTTCGCGCTGAACGACATCGAGCTCGCGCAAGATGTTTTCCGCCTGGGCACGCACGACGCTTTCGATCTCCTTGCGCACGCCCTGCGCCGCGCCCGCCGCGTCGGTGATGAGCTTGCCGAGCTCGTCGAAGAACCTGCCGGTTGTTTGCGTCATGCATGCACCCTTGAAGACGGCCTAGTCGCTGAACTATGGGGTTCCGTGCCGTTCTCGATCAAGCGGCAGACCGCGGGCGCCACGCCGCCTTGACAGCCTAGGGGCTGGCGGTGAAGAGGTCCAGCCGTCCGCGGACTTCTCGGGGCCACATGCCGCTTTTCGTTATCCCCTACCCCGTCATCGATCCGATTGCGTTCGAGATCGGGCCGCTCGCCGTTCGCTGGTACGGCCTCGCCTACATGGCCGGCATCCTGCTCGGCTGGCTCTACGGGCGCTATCTCCTCTCGCGCCCCGACCTGTGGAACGGCAAGCCGCCGATGACCATCAGCCAGGCCGACGATTTTCTCTTGTGGATCACGCTCGGCATCGTGCTCGGCGGCAGGCTCGGCTTCGTTCTCTTCTACGAGCCGAGCTATTTCTGGGCCGAACCCTCGAAATTCCCGCGGTGTGGAACGGCGGCATGTCCTTCCACGGCGGACTGCTCGGCGTCGTCGCCGCCGGTCTATTTCTTCTCCCGCGCCAAGAGCATCAACCCGCTGTCGCTTGGCGATATCGCCTCGGCGGCGACGCCCTTCGGCCTGTTCTTCGGCCGCATCGCCAACTTCATCAATTCTGAGGTGGTTGGACGAGTGAGCGACGTGCCCTGGGCGATGGTGTTTCCCGGCGCCGGCGACGCGCCGCGCCATCCGAGCCAGCTCTATGAGGCGGCGCTCGAGGGCGTCGTGCTCTTCATCATCCTCGCCGTCGCCACCTATCGCTACAAGGCGCTGACCCGCCCCGGCACGATCTTCGGGCTGTTCCTTGTCTTCTATGGTCTGTTCCGCAGCTTCGTGGAGTTTTCCGCGAGCCTCATGCGGGACACCCGCTCGACATTGGTGTCCTCACGCCTGGCATCGTCTATTCTATTCCCATGATCCTGCTTGGCCTTTGGCTGGTCCGCCGCGCGCAGATAAAACCGGCGCTCGCGCCATGATGCGCGCTCTTGCCCGCGAGGCCGGCGACGACCTCTCGCTTGCGGCAAGACTGCACGCGCGCATCGCCAAGAGCGGTCCGTTGAGCGTCGAAGCCTTCATGCAGGCTTGCCTGTCCGATGCTGCATCAGGTGCCTACACCTCGCGCCAGCCGATTGGCGGCGCTGGCGACTTCATCACCGCGCCTGAGATCAGCCAGATCTTCGGCGAGCTGATCGGCCTGTGGGCCGTTGCCGTCTGGCAGTCGATGGGCGAGCCACGCGGCCTGACCGTCGCCGAGCTTGGGCCTGGGCGCGGCGCCTTGATGGCCGATGCGCTCCGCGCCTGGCGTGGCGTGCCGAAAGTCCTCGATGCCGTCTCTGTCACGCTTATCGAGACAAGCCGCGTCATGGCGGAGGCGCAGCGAAACACTCTCCGCGAGGCGCCGTTGCCGGTTCGCTGGCACGCGAGGCTGGATGAGTTGCCGGACGGCCCGCTCATCGTGCTCGCCAATGAATTCATCGATGCCCTGCCCGTCCGGCAGTTCATCCGCCGCGACGGCGCTTGGCACGAGCGTCTGGTCGCGGGCGACGGCAGAGGCGGCTTTGCTTCACCGAAGGCGAAGCTCACGCCCGGCGATCAAGCGTGCGACCTCCTGACCCGGCGCCGGATGGTTCCATCCTCGAAACGAGGCCCGCGGCGCAGACCCTCTTGCGTGAACTTGCTCGCCGCGCCGCTCTCGCCCCCCTTGCCGCTCTCATCATCGATTACGGTCACGACGAAACCGGCTTCGGCGACACGCTGCAAGCCGTGCGCGGCCATCGCTTTGCCGCACCGCTCGCCGATCCGGAAGCGCCGATCTCTCCGCGCATGTCGATTTCGCCGATCTGAGGCGGCAGGCGAGCGCGCTCGGACTGCAGCCCTACGGCCCGATGCCGCAAGGAGAGTTCCTGCTCAAGCTCGGCCTTGGCGAGCGCCGCAATCGCCTGCTCCAGCGCGCTACCCCGGCGCAAGCCGAAGCGATCGCTTCAGGCGCATCGCGGCTCGTCGATCCCAGGCAGATGGGCGTGCTATTCAGGTGCTCGCGCTCACGAACGCCGGTCTCGCCCGCCACCACCTTTCAGCCCAGAGCATTTGACCCTATCTTGAACTGACCGGCCATGGTGACACCCGACAGGGCCATGTTCTGCGCCTCGACCCTCGAGAGCTGTGACGGCATCCGCCACGGATTCTTCACCCGCCGAGGCGGCGTTTCGAAGGGCATTTATGGTTCGCTCAATTGCGGTCTCGGCTCCGGCGACGACGCAGAGAATGTGCGGCAGAACCGCACTTTGGTGGCCGAGACCTTGGGCGTGCCGCCCGAGCGCCTGTTGACGCTCTATCAGATCCACAGCGCGACAGCGGTGATCGTCGACCAGCCCTGGAATGGCGACGTGGCCGAAGCCGATGCCTGGTCACGCGCACGCCCGGCCTCGCCATCGGCACTCTGACCGCCGATTGCGCGCCCGTGCTGTTTTGCGATCCGGAAGCGCGGGTCATTGCCGCCGCCCATGCCGGCTGGCGCGGCGCGCTGCTCGGCATCGTCGAAGCCACGGTCGCGTCCATGGAAGAGCTCGGTGCAAAGCCTGAGCGCATGGTGGCGGTCATCGGTCCCACCATCTCACAACGGGCCTATGAGGTTGGATTAGACTATGTCGAGCGCTTCCTGGCCGAGGAGCCTGAGAGTTCATCCTTCTTCATGACCGACGACGGCTCCGGCGAACCCCATTTCGACCTTGCCGGCTATGTGGCCGAGCGCCTTGCGCGCGCCGGTGTCGGCACCGTCTCGGACCTCGGGCTTTGCACCTATTGCGACGAGACCCGCCTGTTCAGCTATCGCCGGTCGCAGCACCACGGCGAGGAAGACTATGGGCGCCAAATTTCCTGCCATCGTGCTCGCTTGATCCTCGTTCACCATAGGCGGTGTGGGCCGCTCGCCATCCATCCTTAAGCTGGACGCAAAGCAGGGCAGGTAATCTATTGTTTGGGCGAGGTTTGGAAGCCCCGCCGCGTGTGCCTGAGCGCTGTCGCGAAGGGGCTTTGCGGCCAACAGAGGGAGTATTTGTTGGGCGCGACTCCATCATGCGTGCGCCGCCGGCTCAGGCGTATCGCAACCACGGCGTTGACCGCTGCGGTTGTCTTGCGGGCTATACGCCGGCGGGTTCGCGGGGATCGCCAAAGCCGGCTTTTTCAGCGACGCCACCAGCAGGCTCTTCGGCCGCTCCTCGACCCGCATGGACCTCGCCCCGATCGTCGGCGCTCCACCGAACATTGCGAAACAATTTGCCCAGGAGCTTGCCGGCTGCCGGCAGCGACAACAAGCTGACGATAACGCCAGACGGCACCGGCTCGCCTTACACGCTGAAGGGCTATCTCGTGGCGACCAGCGAGCGGAAGGGCGCCAAGATCTCCTATATTTTGGACATTACCGACACCAAGGGCCAGCGCGTCGGGCGCGTTTCGGGCGAGCAGCTCATCGCCCGCCGCTCGGGGCTGATCCCTGGAGCGGTGTGGACAGCGCGGCGCTGCGCAGTCTCGCTGTCATGATCGCCCCGCAAATCGCCGCCAGCATGTCAGGTGGCGGCTCCCCCCCCGGCCGCATCGAGACCGGTCCGCGACCGGCGCCCAGCGCCAGTGCGCCTGAGACCGCCGCGGCGCCGCCTGCCGCCCGCCCGAAAGGCCCGGTGACGACCATCGTTGCACCGGTCTCGGGGGCTCCAGGCGATGGCACAAAATCCCTCACCGCCGCGATCAAAAAGCGGCTCTACGCCAAGGGTGTGAAGCTTGCGACCGTCCAGACCGGGAACACCTACACCGTTAAGGGGACCGTCAGCGTGACCGACGGCTCGGGCGGCAAACAGAGCATCCGCATCGACTGGCAGGTGCTCGATCCGAACGGCAAGCGGCTCGGCACCGTCTCCCAACAGAACAATATTCCCAAAGGCTCGCTGGATGGCCCGTGGGGCGCCATCGCCGATGCCGCGGCCGGCGCCGCGGCCGACGGCATCGTCAAGCTCCTGCCCAAGCCGAGCGGCTGAGACAAGGGCCCATCCACAAGCGCTTGCTGCCGTGAGTTTACAGCGGCCCTTTAGCCTTGCTAAATGCGCGGGCCTTCCGGCACGGCGTAAGCTCGCCGATGTAAGGCACTGACGGCTTAAGGAGCGGGGATCGATGAAACTGGTTGCAGGCAACAGCAACCGCCCGCTCGCCGAGGCGATCGCGGCCTACCTCAAGACACCTCTGGCCAAATGCATCGTCCGCCGCTTCGCGGACATGGAAATCTTCGTCGAGGTGCAGGAGAACGTGCGCGGCGAGGACGTGTTCGTCATTCAATCGACCTCGGCGCCCGCCAACGACCATTTGATGGAACTGCTTGATCCTGATCGATGCGCTGAAGCGCGCCTCGGCGCGGCGCATCACCGCGGTCATTCCCTTACTTCGGCTACGCCCGCCAGGACCGGAAGCCAGGTCCGCGCACGCCGATCTCGGCCAAGCTCGTCGCCAACATGATCGACCGCGCCGGCGCCGACCGCGTGCTCACCCTCGATCTGCATGCCGGTCAGATCCAGGGCTTCTTCGATATCCCCACCGACAACCTCTTTGCCGCGCCGGTCATGGTGCAGGACATGCGCCAGGTCTTCCCACCGACAATCTCATGGTGGTGTCGCCCGACGTCGGCGGCGTGGTGCGCGCGCGCGGGCTCGCCAAGCGCATCGACGCGCCGCTCGCCATCGTCGACAAGCGCCGCGAGCGTCCGGCGACTCCGAGGTGATGAACGTCATCGGCAACGTCACGGGGCGCACCTGCCTGCTCGTCGACGACATCGTCGACTCGGGCGGCACGCTGGTGAATGCCGCCGAGGCGTTGCTCGACCATGGCGCCACGCAAGTCACCGGCTATATCAGCCACGGCGTCTTGTCCGGCGGCGCCGTTGCTCGCATCATGGGCTCGCGCCTCAAGGAGCTGGTGATTACCGAACTCCATCCTGCCGAGCGAGTCGGTGAAGAAGGCCCACAACATCCGCATTCTGCCGATCGCGCCGTTGCTCGGCGAAGCCATCGCCCGCACCGCCGAGGAGCAGTCGGTCTCGAGCCTGTTCTATTGAGACGGGTGGGCGCCTGAAGGCCGATGCGCTTCAGCCATGCCCTTCATATTTGAAGGAGACTTTCAACTTGGTGCGGTACGCTTCTACCTTGCCGTCGGTGATGACCAGGTCCTGTTCGACGACCTCGGCGACCCGCAGCTCGCGCAGATGTTCGCCCGTGAGCTCAACCGCCATCTTGGCAGCGTCCTCCCAGGATTTCGTGCTGGTGCCGATCACTTCGATGACTTTGTAGACACTCTGCGGCATGGGGGAGGTCCTCCTTCAGAACTTGGACTTTGAACAGCGGGGCCCAGCGAGCTCACTCTGAGTAGCGAACCTCGATCCTACGCCGATTGTGACACTCTGTCTGGAGCCATTCACCCTGCGTCCATCCGGCACTTGGCAGTTGCCACTAATTCGATACCTGACGCGTTTAGATCAGCGATATTCACACTAGCCACAAGGAGCCACTATGCACGTCAATCTGGAGAACGCCGAGAAAGCCATTGAGGCCGCGCGCAAGAAGGCCATCGCGCTCAACACGCAGATGTGCATCGCCGTCGTCGATTCTGGCGCCAATCTCAAGGCCTTCATGCGCATGGACGACGCCTGGGTGGGCTCCATCGACATTGCCATCAAGAAGGCGAAGACCGCCTGCTTCTTCGGCATGGCCACCGGTCAGCTCGGGCAATTGTCTCAGCCCGGCAAGCCGCTTTACGGCATCGAGCATTCCAACGACGGTCTGATCACCTTTCCCGGGGGCGTGCCCATCGTCGATGAGGACGGCGTGCTCGTCGGCGCCATCGGTGTGAGCGGCAGCACGGTCGAGAACGACCATGCGGTGGCCGAGGCCGGCGTCGAGGTCGTCGGCGTGACCGAGCTTCCCGCGCACCCATGGCGCACCTAGCCTGCACCCGAACCGAAGCGCAGGGCCGATTAGCGGATTGTCTTGGCTTCGCTGGGCGTTTATAAGCCCCTCGATCTTGCATCGGCTCCGCTTTGCGGGCGGTTGGTTCAACTTTGGGGCCTGTCTCAGGCCCTTGATTGTTTTTATTGGAGAAAATGCATGGCTGAGGCGTTGGAACTCAAGGCCTGGACGCGGGCGCGCACCGGCAAGGGCGGCGCCCGGGCGTCGCGCCGCGAAGGGCGCATTCCCGGAATCCTGTATGGCGACAAGTCGACGCCGCAGATCATCGACGTCGACTACAGGGCCATCACTCAGCAGCTCAACACCGGGCACTTTCAGAGCACGATGCTTCATGCTCGACCTCGACGGCAAGAAGACGCGGGTGATCCTCGCGACGTGCAGCTCGACCCTATTCGCGACTTCCCCATTCATGTGGACTTCTTGCGCGTGGGCGAGCATTCGCTGGTCACCGTCGAGGTTCCGGTGCGCTTCCTCAACGATGCCGCCTCACCCGGCATCAAGCGCGGCGGCATCTTGAACATTGTGCGCCACGAAATTCCCGTGCGCTGCCCGGCGGATGCCATCCCGAGCATTTCGATGTGGATCTGACCGGTCTCGAGATCGGCGATAGCGTGCACATTTCGGCGATCAAGCTGCCGGAGGGCGTGCGCCCGACCATCACCGAGCGCGATTTCACCGTGGCGACCATCGTCGGCCGCACCGCTGAGGAAGCTGCCCCTGCCGCCGCCGCTGCCGCCGCAGAGCCTGGCGCCGAGGAAGCTGCCGTCGCTCCGGCCGAGGCCGCTCCAGAGAAAGACAAGGAGGAGAAGGAGAAGAAGAAGAAGGACCAGCCTCCTTCCCTTCTCGCCGCCTTCCGTTCTTTCCGTCGGGATGAAGAGATGAAGCTCTTTATCGGCCTCGGCAATCCGGGCGCTGAATACGCCTTCAACCGCCACAATGTGGGGTTCATGGCGGTCGACGCCATCGCCGCGACCCATGGCTTCCCGGCCTGGCGCAAGCGCTTCCAGGTCTCGCCGCCGAAGGCAGGCTCGGGGCTGAGCAGGTGCTTCTGCTCAAGCCGCAAACCTTATGAACGAGTCAGGGCGCTCGGTCGGCGAGGCGGTGCGCTTCTACAAGCTCGATCTCGCCGACGTCATCGTGTTCCACGACGAGCTCGATCTTGCTCCCGGCAAGGTGCGGGTGAAGGCCGGAGGCGGGGTTGCCGGTCATAACGGCTCGAGGTCGATCACCGCCCATATCGGCAACGACTATGTGCGCGTGCGCATCGGCATCGGCCATCCCGGCAGCAAGGAGGTCGTCGTCCACCACGTGCTCAACAATTTCGCCAAGGCCGATCGCGATTGGCTCGAGCCTCTGCTCGGCGCCATCGCCAGGGCGGCGCCCGATCTCGCCGAAGGGGCTAGCGACAAGTTTCAATCCTTTGTCGCTCACGCCATGCATATGGAGGCCGAAGCTGCCGACGAGCGGCCCGAGCCTGCCCCGCGCCAGGGCCGGGACGCGCCAAGCACCGGGAGCGACAAGCCCGCCGCCGCCGAGGGCCCCTTCGACAAGCTTCGCCGCTGGTTCGGCTCGGCAACAGACTAACCTTGTCATGCCCGCGAAGGCGGGCATCCAGCAATCACCGTTCGCGCAGAACATTGTCCGGTGGTGAATATTGGATCGCCCGGTCAAGCCGGGCGATGACAAATGAATGATGGTGTGAAGCATGGGATTCAAATGCGGCATCGTCGGACTGCCCAATGTCGGCAAGTCCACCCTGTTCAACGCCCTGACCGAGACCGCGGCCGCGGCCGCGGCCAACTATCCCTTCTGCACCATCGAGCCGAATGTCGGTGAGGTGCCGGTGCCCGACGCGCGCCTCGACACGCTCGCCAGGATCGCCAAATCCGCCGAGACCATCCCGACCCGGCTCACTTTCGTCGACATCGCCGGGCTCGTGCGCGGCGCCTCGAAAGGCGAAGGCGCTCGGCAATCAGTTCCTCGCCGTGATCCGCGAGGTCGACGCGGTCGCCTATGTGCTCCGCTGCTTCGAGGATGACGACATCATCCATGTCGAGGGTCGCGTCGATCCGATCGCCGACGCCGAAACTATCGAGACCGAGCTGATGCTTGCCGACCTGGATAGTCTGGAGAAGCGCATTCCGACGTTGGAGCGAAGGGTGCGCGGCCAGGGACAAGGAGGCGAAGAAGGCGCTCGATCTGGTCGAGCGCGCGCTGGTTCTCCTCCGCGAGGGCAAGCCGGCACGCCTTACGCAAGTCTCAGATGAAGAGCGCACCGCCTTCAAGGCGCTCAATCTGCTCACCGCCAAGCCCGTCCTTTATGTGTGCAATGTCGATGAGGCGTCGGCCGCCACCGGCAACGCTCATTCGCGGCGCGTCGAAGAGCGGGCGAAGGACGAAGGCGCCGGCTGCGTGATCATCTCCGCCAAGATCGAGGGCCGAGCTTGCCGAGCTTAAGCCCGACGAGCGCCAGGCCTATCTCGCCGAGCTCGGGCTTGCCGAGCCTGGGCTCAACCGGCTCATCCGCGAAGGCTACAAGCTCTTGGGACTGATCACCTATTTCACGGCCGGCCCCAAGGAGGCGCGCGCCTGGACGGTGACCGAAGGCACCCGCGCGCCGCAGGCCGCAGGCGTCATCCACACCGATTTCGAGAAGGGCTTCATCCGCGCCGAGACCATTCCCTACGACGACTATGTGGCGCTTGGCGGCGAGGCCGGCGCCCGCGACGCCGGCAAGCTTCGTCTAGAAGGCAAGGACTACGTGGTCAAGGACGGCGACGTCCTGCACTTCAGATTAGCGAATTGAGGGCGTGACCACCTACGTTGGCTTGACGGTCGCCTCAACTTTCTTGACGAAAGGCTGACCATCACCTAATGCGCCCAAACTCCGCAAGCTCCGCTTCGATCCGATCTTCCAGCTCCGGCTGCGCAGCGAGCGCCCTATCGATGAGTGCGGTGTTGACGCCGTGGATGGCGCCGGCAATCGCCCGCGCATGCCCCTTGTACTCCTCTGCGCTGCATTGCTCTTTCAGTCGTAGAAGTAAGTCGCGCAGCTCCCGCCCCACGCTAAATGACACGCGAACGCGCCGCTTTTGCGGCGCTCCTCATCGATGAGGTCCTCATCCTGAGGAGGGCCGAAGGCCGATCTCGAAGGGTGAGGCGCTGTGTCAGCGCAGCGCGGCGGCGATGTTGCCGCCGTCAACCGCCTCGATATGGCCGGTGGTCTTGCGCGCCTTGGCAAGGGCGACGAAGGCTTGCGCCACGTCCTCGGCCAGCACCTCGCGGCCGAGCAGATTGCCGCTCATATACTCGCCTTCCGACACGCCCCTTGCCTTCGCCCGGTCGGCGATCATGGCGTCGGTGAGCAAGCCGCTGCGCACGCGGTCGGCGTTGACGCCGTTCGAGCGGATGCCGTCCTTGCCGTAGTCGAGCGCGTATTGGCGCATCAGCAGCATGGCCGCGGCCTTGGGCAGGCCGTAGGGCCCGAAATTGGCGCCGGGGTTCACGGCCTGCTTGGAGAGATTGAACAGCAGCGCGCCGCCGGTGCCCTGCTTCAGCATGATGCGCACCGCCTCTTTCGCCACGGTCTGATGGGCGAAGAAATTGAGCTCGAAGCTCTGGCGCAACAGCTCGTCGGAGACCTCGCCGATGCGGCCCTGCCAGGCGGCGCCGGCATTGGACACGACGATATCGACGCCGCCGAAGCGCTCGCACACTTTGGCAAAGACGTCAGCGACTTCGTCTGGCTTGGTCACGTCGCATTTGAGCCCGAGACCTTTGAACGTCTTCGCCGCCTTCCTCGCCCTCTCGCCGTCAATATCGACGATGGCGACGGCCGCGCCTTCGGCGGCGAGCGCCTTCGCCGTTGCGGTGCCGATGGCGCCAGCGCCGGTGACGAACGCCACCTGCCCGGTGAGCGGCTTGAGCACCGCGCCTTTCAGCTTGGCCTGCTCAAGGCTCCAATATTCGAGCGCGAAGAGATCGCTCTCGGGCAGCGGCTCGTAGCGGCCGATGCCCTCCGGCGTCGGTGACCACGCGCACGGTGTTCTCGGCGAGGTCGGCGGCGATGTCGGCGTCTTCGCGCTGCGCCCGATGCCGAATAGGCCAAGCCCAGGCACGAGCACCACGCGAGGTGCCGAGTCGAGCTTCGATTTGATCCCGCCAACGCGGTCGTTCTCGCGGCCGAAATAGGGATCGTAGCGGGCGGCGAAGTCTGCCACTGCCTCTTTCACGTGACGGACGAAGTCCGCCAGCGCGCCAGGCTCGGGCGGCGAGAGCACCAGCGGCGTGTTCTTGGTGCGGATGATGTGGTCGGGCGTCACCACCCCGCGCTGGCTGTAATCGGAAAGCTCGGCGCCGTTCACATAGGCGAGGATCTCAGGGCCGGTGCGGAAGGTCATGACGAAGCGCGTCGGCTCTTCGCCTGGCTTGTCGGCCGGAAGCGCCACGGCGCCCCTGACGATCGGCGCGATTTCGGCAACCTCGGCGAGCTCGTCGGCGAGCGCGCGCGCCTGGAACACGATCGGCCGCCCCTGGCGCAGGCGGCTCTCGGCGAGCGACACCATCTCGATCATGCGTTCGTAGGCCTCGCGCGCCGTCGCGCCGAAGGTGAAGATGCCGTGCTTGTGCAGGATTAGGCCTTCGACATTTTCATCCTGCTCGAACACCCCGGCCGCGACCTTGGCGAGGCCGAAGCCCGGCGCGATGTAGGGCACGATACCCATGCGCCCGTCATAGACTTCGCGGGCAAGAGCTTCTCCGTCGGGCTGGTCGACGAGGCTCAGCACCGCGGCGGCATGGGTGTGGTCGACGAATTTATGCGGCAGGAAGGCATGCAGCAGCGTCTCGACCGATGGGTTCGGCGCGGACGCGTCGAGCAAATTCAGCCGCTGCACATTGACCATGGCCTCGTCGGAGAGCGCGACAGCGCGCGAAGGCGCTGCAGCGGCTCGAGCTTCACTGCAGGCATGCCTTGCGGCTCGATCTCGGCCATGTCCCAGCCGGAGCCCTTGACCGCGATCACCTCATGCTCCTGGCCGAGATCGTCTTTGGCGCGGGTCTTCACCGAGGTGTTGCCGCCGCCATGCAGCACGAGCAGCGGGTCGCGGCCGAGCAGGCGCGTGGTGTAGACGCGGAGCGCGAGATCCTCGCTCACGCCCTTCTCGGCATAAGTCTCGACGGCGTCGAGCGCGCTGATGTCATTCCATCGGCTTTGCATTGGCGCGTTGTTCCACTCCCTCGCGGCAAGACGCAAGTGCAACGATTGAGCCCGCGCGATGACGCTGCCGCGACGCAGTCAAGCGCCCGCCTGTCATTCTGGCGAAAGCCGGAATCCAAGCTCACGCCGGAGGCGTGAAGCAAACTGGACCCCGGCTTGCGCCGGGGTGACGCTTGTTGTCAGGCACGACAACGTGCTCGAAGCCTGCGCAGTCGGCAGGGCGTTTGCCCAGCTTGCAGGCTTCGCGGCAGGGCCTCCAAAAAATGACCCCGGTTTCGCCACGGTCCTAAACCCATTTGCAACAACTTCTGGATGAATTCTAGCTGGTTACGGAAGGGCATTGATGTTTCGAGGGAGTTTTTGGAGTGGGGAAACTCTTCGACAGCTACCGGCCCGAGCTGCACTACATGCGCGGCCCTGGCCCGAAATGGCACGAGAAGTATGACGGGGTATCGCTGGAAGCCGAAACGAGCAACAGCCGGAGCTGCCTTATTCGCTCTGGCTGATCCCGGCCGCAGCCTTCGCGCTGCTCGGGCGTCGCCGCAGCGGTGGCTCTCGCCTAGTTGCGCTCGTTGCTTTGCTTCTTTGCCGCGGTCACGGACTGCCGCAGGCGGTCGGTGCCTGACTTCGCGCCCCAAACTTCGCCGGGGCGAAGGCTGGTCAAGGCCAGAGGCCCGTCTCAAATGAGGAACGCGGCGGCGAGACCGGCGAGCAGCGTGGCGGCAGTGGCCATCAGAAGCGGTTTGCCGAGCATGGGGCCAGCCACGACAAAGGCCATGCCGCACTTCACCAAGGTGTTGGAGAGCGCCGCGATGACAATGGCGACGACGGCCACGTGGGCTTCGCCGGTCTTGGCGAACTCCGCCATGGAGAGCGTGATGGCGTCGACATCGGTCAAGCCGGCAAGCGCCGCCACGGCATAGAGGCCGTCGGGAGGAAAGTGCTCCTGCACGATCTTGACCGCGAGCAAAACCACGGCGAACAGCGCCGCAAACTTCGCTGCCGCGGTGAGGCTGAACGGGTTCTCGACCTCGAGATGTCCCGTTGCCTTCCCGCGTTTGACTGAGCCGTCACGGAAGTAGAGCAGTGCCGCGAACGGCGGCGACCACGACCGCCATCACGACGAAGGGATCAGTAATTGCGAGAGCAGCGCGCGGTTGACCACCGCCACCAAGACGGGGACGCGCAGGAACATGACGGCCCAGGCGAGTGAATTCGCAGGCGAGCGCATTTGTCATCTGCGGGTGGTCGCGGGCGTCCCGGGAGAATGACGATGTCACTGCCGTCGACGACACGAGACCTCCGGTCAATCCGGTCAGCGCCACGCCCCGGCTCGGCTCTGAGCAGGCGCGTCAGCACATAGCCGACCAGCGACAGGCTCCGAAATGAGGATCACGAGCAGCCACAATTTGTAGGGGTTGAGCGCCCCCACGGATCGATCGGCTGGTTTGGCAGGAGCGGCAAGCGCGATGAAGGTCGCGATCAGGAGCCGCAAGCCGGCGTAGACATCGTCCCAGCCAAGCTTGTCCACAAACCCATGCGAGCGGCTGCTTGTAGGCGAGCACCGCGGCGGTGACTACGCCAAGCGCCGATGCGCGAGCGCCGAATAGCCGAGCATGACCATGGCGCCGAGCAGGAACACGACCACCGCGGCAATTTCGGTGGTGCAGCCCCTCGCCGTCTTGGCTCGACCTCGCCGTGACGACATAGCCGGCGACAACCGCGGCGCCGACGATCAGGAGCGCAGCCGCCAGGATCCAGCGGAGTGGACAGGGTTCGCGACAGCCACCCCGCGCAAGCCCTCCAAGCAACTGCCAGCAGAATAAAGGTGCTGCAAGCCGGCGATATGGCCGCTATCCTCCTCTTCTTCCTTGCGCTTTTCGCGCTCGATGCCGACGAGAGCGCCGAGAGAGGATTGCTGTGGCGAAGTCGAGCGCGACTGTCAGCAGCTCTCGATATTCCATCTCACGCGGCGCGCTTGCTGGCGTGCTCCGGGTAAAGCGTGGCGAGGCCGTCGCGGGTGGCTGGCGTGACCCCGCGCTCGGTGATGAAGCCGGTGATCAGGCGCGCCGGCGTCGACGTCGAAGCCGAAGTTCGCGGCTTGGCTCCAGTCAGGCGCGATCTCGCACCGTGGCGATGGTGCCGTCCGCTGAGCTTCCCGGTCATGAACTTCACCTCGTCGGCGCCGCGCTCCTCGATGGGGATGGCGCTGCCGTCGTCGAGGCTCCAGTCGATGGTGCGAGAAGGGAAGCGCCACGAGGAACGGGACGTTGTTGTCGCGAGCGGCGAGCGCCTTGAGATAGGTGCCGATCTTGTTGGCGACGTCGCCGGTCGCGGTGGTGCGGTCGGTGCCGACGATGCAGAGATCGACCAGCTCCTGCTGCATCAGATGGCCGCCGGCATTGTCGGCGATGACGCGTATGCGGCACGCCGTGCGCGCCGAGCTCGCAGGCGGTGAGCGATGCGCCCTGATTGCGCGGCCGCGTCTCGTCGACCCAGACATGGACAGGGATCCCCGCGTCGTGCGCGCGGTAGATCGGCGCGAGCGCGGTGCCCCAATCGACGCAGGCGAGCCAGCCGGCGTTGCAATGGGTGAGGATGTTGACCGCTCGCCCGCTTCTGCGCTCGGCGTGCGCCCGGATGAGCCCAAGCCCGTGCTCGCCGATCCGGCCGGTTGGTCTCGACGTCCTCGTCGCAGATCTCGGCGGCGCGGCGTAGGCCGCGGCGAGCCGAGCCATCGCGCGGCAGGTTGCGCACGGCCTTTGCGCATCTCATCGAGCGCCCAGCGGAGATTGATGGCGGTCGGCCTGCGTGGCGGCGAGAGTCTCGCAGGCGCGCTCGAGCGCCTCGTCGGACTGGCGTCCGCGCAAGCGCGAGGCACACGCCGTAAGCCGCGGTCGCCCCGATCAGCGGCGCGCCGCGCACCTGCATGGTGGAGATCGCCCGCGCCGCGTCCTCCGAGCGTCGCGAGCGTGACGGTCTCGAAGGCGATGCGGCAGCCTGGTCTGGTCGATGATCCCGACCGACCAGCCGTCGGGGTTGAGCCAGATGGTGGCACGATAATGCTTGCCGTCGATATTCGCTGGGCCTGGCGTCAGTCCCCTTCGAAGGCCATCAGCGTGTGGCACTCTGATCCCGAGCTTGGCGAGGCGGGTCGAGCCGCCGTGAGATCGGGCAAATCGATGACGAAGGCGGCACCCACCACGCTCGGCATTGAGCTTGCGCAGCAGTTTGACCGCAGCCTCAGCCGTGCCGCCGGTGGCAATGAGGTCGTCGACGAGCAGCACTGGCTCGCCTGGCTTCAGGGCATCCTCGTGAATTTCGATGATATCGATCCCGTACTTCCAGCTCGTACTCCTGGCCGATGGCCTTCGCGTGGGAGCTTGCCCTTCTTGCGGATCGGCACGAAGCCGCAGCGCAAGCTGATCAGCGACGGCGCCGCCGAGGATGAAGCCGCGGGCCTCGATGCCGGCGACCGACCTCGATGCGCCGGCTGGTGAGAAGGGCGCGACCAGCCGCTCGATGCAGGCGCGCAAGCCGTTGGCATGACCGAGCAGCGTGGTGATGTCGCGGAACATAATGCCGGGCTTCGGATAGTCGGGTATCGTGCGCACGAGGTCCTTCGAGATCGATGTCTTCGGTCAAGCTCATACCGGTGATCTCCGTGATGTTGGCGAGCGGGGCCGCCAGCTTCAGTGCCTATAGTGGAACCATGCGCGGCTGGCTAGCGCCGACCGCCGAACCAGAGGGGCGAATCACCATGACCGACGAAATGGGCGAATTTGGTCACCATCCGCGATATCGACGTGCCATTCTGGCGGATCGTGATGATCCTGGTGAAGTGGAGCATCGCCTCGATCCCGGCGATGATCATCCTCATGCTGCTGGCGAGTCTGATCGCGGCCATCGTGGGCGTGATCTTGGCGGCCATCGGCGTGCATGTGCCGACACCCCAACGCCAACGCCCTGAGGCTTAGGCGCGCCCAAGCACCCGGCCGGCCACCGCATCGAGTTTCTTGACGAGTTCCGGATCGCGCGCTTCGGGCGCCGTGATGATCGCGGTGTCGAGCGCCCGGTCGGAGCCGATCGGGCACGGCTCGTGCTCGCGCGGAAAATCGCGTGCGAGCCGCGCCACGAGCCGCTGCGGCCTTCTCGGCATTGGCCATCAGCACCTTGATGATGTCGGTGACGGTGACGCGCGTCGTGGTCCGGGTGCCAGCAGTCGAAATCGGTGACCATGGCGACCGTCGCGTAGCAAATCTCCGCCTCGCGCGCGAGCTTGGCCTCCGGCATGTTGGTCATGCCGATCACCGAATAGCCGAGGTTCTTGTAGGTCAGGCTCTCGGCGAGCGTGGAGAATTGCGGCCCCTCCATGCACACATAGGTGCCGCTCGCGCGCGAACGAGATGCCTTCGGCTTCCGCGGCCTGGGCGAGATGGATACGCAGCCGCGGAGAGACCGGATGCGCCATGGAGACATGCGCCACGCAGCCCGTGCCGAAGAACGAGGTTGCTCGCGCTTATGGGTGCGGTCGACGAATTGATCGACCAGCACGAAGGTGCCGGGCGGCAGCTCCTCCTTGAACGAGCCGCAGGCCGAAAGCGAGACGAGGTCGGTGACCCCTGCCCGCTTCAGCACGTCGATATTGGCGCGGTAGTTGATGTCGGATGGCGAGAGCCGGTGGCCCTTGTCGTGGCGCGACAGGAACGACGATCGGCGAGGCCGGCGATCTCGCCGATGCGCAAGACCGCCGACGGCTCGCCCCACGGGCTTGTGATGCGCTCCTCGCGCACCTTCTCAAGACCCGGAAGATCGTAAAGCCCCGAGCCGCCGATAATGCCAAGCACCGCCTTTGTCATGTCACCCCTTCACTCGCCTCATCACTCGCCGACCCGCATGTAGAACACTGCCCAGACCCAACGGCCGCGGCCGTCGTCGCCGGGCTTTTCGCCTTCGCCCCTCGTGTTGATCAACCAGAGAGGACCCTGCTGGCCGATCCCGAGCGGCACGCCGTCCGCCTCGAGCGCGAGAATCCAGTCCGAGCGGTCCGACATCCTCGGGGGCTAAGCCAGCCGGTGAAGCCGTCGACCGCGACGAAGGTGACCTTCATCTTCGCCGCCTCGATGCGGCCAAGCACCTCGCGGAGCAGCGGACCCTTGAAGGTGGCCGGCGCCCCGAGTTCGGCGGTCTTCGCCGTTACCGTGCCCCTGCTCGAGCCCGAGCAGCATGGCGCGATCGAAAGGCGAAAGCCTTCTTGAAAGCGGCCTTCTGCAAGGCGAGCAGGCTGTCTTTCGTGGGATCGAGCGCGCCCCGATTGCTCTCGCCGATCGTCCCGCTCACGGTGAGCAGAACCATCTCCTTCGGCGCCGGCGCTTGCTCGGCGGCTGACGCCGGCAGGGCGCAGAGCGCCGCGATGAGAGCAATGAGGATCGATCGCATGGGATGAGAACCAGGGGTTGATGTGCGGGACCCATCCTCGGCTGCGATCCTGATCCGGTCAAGGCATTGGGAACGGCGAGACCGGCTTATGCCGCATGCGCGGACCTTTGGATGCAGGCGCGCCCAGACCGTGCGCTTCGCCAGGAACATGATGACGGCAAAATGCGATGAGAAAGATGACCACCCTCGCCCCGAGTTCATGGCGCTCTTCGAGCTTGGGCTCAGCCGCCCGCATGAGAAAGGCCGACACGTCCCGCGCATAGTTGTCGACCGTAGGCTTGGTGCCGTCGGTGTAGGGGACAGCGCCGTCGACCAGCGGCGGCGGCATGGCGATCTGATGCCCTGGGAAGGCGATGTTGTAGTGCATGCCGGGGGCGAGATCGAAACCCGGCCGGCGCCTGGCGATACCCTGTGAGCAGCGCATAGATATAGTCCGGGCCGCCCGGCCGCGCCTTGGCCATCAACGAGAGATCCGGAGGCAACGCCCCACCGTTGGCCGCCCGCGCCGCCGCATCGTTGGGGAAAGGAGAGCCGGAAGCGGTCTGACGGACGTCGGGGCGCTGGACCATCTCGCCCTTGTCGTTCGGCCCGTCGGTCACTTGCAGCTCGGCAGGCGAGCGTCTCCACCGCCTCAGGCGGGAACTCAGGGCCGCCTTCGCTCGCCGAGATTGCGGTACGGAGAGCAGCCGCATCGAATGGCAGTTCGAGCAAATGTTGCTTGTAGACGCGATATCCGCGCTGAAGCTGAGCGTTGTCGAAAGATCCAGAACGGCCCCTCGAAGCGACCAGCTTTGCGACTCGACCTGTGGCTCTCGGTCATCCCCGGACCGCAGAGGACGCGTCACAGCGCAGCAGCAAGGCCCGCAGCGAGCGTGGAGGCCAGTTGACGGATGTATCGCTCATGCCACCGGCTCCGGCGCGCGGCGGCGAGGCGCTGGCTTTGGCTGCGGCGGCCGGCGTCTCCTGCGGCCCGAGCACCGATTCGGTGATGCTTCCCGGCAGTGCCTTCGGCTTCTCGATCCACCCGACCACCGGCATGACCACGAGGAAGAACAGGAAGTAGTAGGCGGTGAGGATGCGTCCGAGCACGAGATAGACGCCTTCCGGCGGCTGCGAGCCGAGATAGCCGAGCGCGATGCACGGTGAACACGAACGCCCAGAAGAACCATTTGTAGATCGGGCGGTAGCTTGGTCGAGCGCACGCGCGAGGTGTCGAGCCAGGGCACGAAGAACAGGATGGCGATCGAGGCGAACATGCGCGATCACGCCGAACAGCTTGTTCGGGATCGCGCGCAGGATCGCGTAGAAGGGCAGGAAATACCATTCCGGGCACGATATGCGGCGGCGTCTGCAGCGGATTGGCCTGGAATGTAGTTGTCAGGGTGGCCGAGATAGTTCGGCGCGTAGAACACGAACCAGGCGAAGAGCAGCGACGAACAGCGACGAGCGCGAAGCCGTCCTTCAGATCGTGTAGTACGGGTGGAATCGGCACCGTGTCGTCCGCGCCGTCTTGACGTCGATGCCGGTCGGATTGTTGTTGCCGGGACATGTGCAGCGCCCAGATGTGCAGCACCACGACGCCGGCGATCACGAACGGGAAGAGATAGTGCAGGCTGTAGAAGCCGCGTCAGCGTCGGATCGCCGACGGCAAAGCCGCCCCAGATCCATTCGCACGAGCCGCGTGCCGAGCCCCGGGACGACCGCGTCGAGCGATGAGAAAAGATTGGTGATGACCGTCACCGCCCAGAAGCTCATCTGCCCCCACACGAGCGAGTAGCCCATGAAGGCCGGTGGCGATCATCATGACAGGAGGATCAGACACGCCGAGGATCCACAACACCTCGCGCGGCGCCTTGTAGGAGCCGTAATAGAGGCCGCGGCAGAGTGTGGATATAGACGGCGAGGAAGAACATCGAGGCGCCGACGGCGTGGATGTAGCGCAAGCAGCCATCCCCAATTCACGTCGCGCATGATGTGCTCGATGCTGTCGAAGGCGTCGGTCCGGCGTCGGCACGTAATGCATGGCGAGCACGACGCCGGTCGCGATCTGCGACGAGCGAGCATGAAGGTGAGGATGCCGCCGAAGGTCCACCAGATAGTTCAGATTGCGCGGCGTCGGGAACGCCATGAACTGGTCGTGCATCAGCCGCGGAATGGGCAGCCGCGTCATCGATCCATTGCTCAATGCCGGTATGACGGCTCGATATGAAGACGATGAGTGTGCCATGCGACCGCGCAGCTAGCCGATCTTGATCTTGGTGTCGGACGATGAACGCGTAAGGCGGGATCGCCAGGTTCTGCGGCGCAGGCCCTTTGCGGACGCGCCCCGCGCGTGTCGTATTGCGAGCCGTGGCACGGGCAGAACCAGCCGCCATAGCTCGCCCTTGGAGTCGCCGACCGCCTGCCCTTTCGGAATGCAGCCGAGATGCGTGCAGATGCCGATCATGACGAGCCAGGGGTTCGCGGTCCTTGGCGGCGCGGTTGTCGTCGTCAGCCGTCGCGTTCTCCGGAAGATTGCGCGTTGCGCGCCAGCGGATCGCGGGCAGATCGTCGAGCGGACGGTGTCCTTCGCCTCGGCGATTCTCCTTGTCGGTGCGGTGGCGGATGAAGATCGGCTTGCCGCGCCACATCACGGTGATGGCCCGCCCTCGGCCTCCATGCGAGAACAGATTCGATTAATCGGTCGTGGCCATCGCGACAAGGCCGAAGCGTCCGGATCCATCATATCCAGAAGAGCTGGCCACAGCCCGAGCGGCGAGACCGACGGCGGCAAAGCCGCCGGCAGCGATCACGATTGACGTCGCGCCGCGACGGCTCTTCTTCTTCGGGAAGCGGAGAATTGTGCGGGAGTTACGATGTGCTGTCGGCCACGTCGGCAGCTCCTAACACCATTGCCATCGGCGCAAAACTCACTCGGCCGTGCGAAACATACCATCCGCGTCCGCCCCCTAACGGGCCGGCATCGACATGCGCGCCTTAAAGCTACGCCTCCTCCTTGCCGGCCGAGGCTCGCGGCCGATCCGTATCGGCTCCTGTTGCCTTTCTTGCATCGGCGCCAAAGCTTGTCCAGGACCGCATCGGTCAAATTGGCGCAGTGCACAACTTTATTGGCCCACAATTACAAAGCCTGAGAATGCAACACTTTGATCACGATCAAGGCCGGGCTTGACCCGGCATATCATTCCAGCGCCCTCTAGCCGCGGCGAAGTCGGCATCGTCGGCGATGCCCTGGACAAAATTGGCGTCAGCGACGTTGCAGTTCGATGACAGCAAGTAACGACCGAAAAGGACCGAATCCGACGTGAGTGCCCTTCGAGGCCGGGAAGGATCTGGCGCGGGCCTGGCTTGAGTCGTTGCGCGATTCTGGTCTGCGCCGCGCTCGAGGCGGTCGAGGACGCGGCGGAAGGGTTGCCGCTTTGCAGAGGGCCAGCCGGCTGGGCGCTTCACCCGGCACGCCTTGGACGAGGGCCGAGGCTGACGGCGGCGGAAGGCGGCGGCGGGGTGATGGCCCTGATGTTCGGGCCGCGTGTTCGAGAAGGTCGGCTGCCATACCTCGACCGTGCACGGCACGTTCCCGAAGGAATTCCGCTGCGCAGATCCCCGGCGCCGATCGGGACCCGCGCTTCTGGGCCTCCGGCATCTCGCTTCATCGCCCATCCGCAGAACCCGAACGTGCCGACCGGCGCACATGAACACGCGCATGGTGATCACCAGCAAAGGCTGGTTCGGCGGCGGCGGCGACCTCACGCCCGGTGCTGATGCGGCGGCGGACGCAAGAGGATAAAGACTCGAACGATGCTTCCACGCGGCGATGCGCGCCGCCTGCGACGGCACAGGACGTCAGCCGACTATCGAGCGCTTCAAGACATGGTGCGACGAATATTTCTACCTGCCGCATCGCAAGGAGATGCGCGGCATCGGCGGCATCTTCTACGACTATCTCGACAGCGGCGATTGGGACGCGGACTTCGCCTTCACCCAGGAGCGTCGGCCGCGCCTTCCTCGACATCTATCCCGAGATCGTCCGCCGCAACATGGCGACGCCGCTGGACGCGAGGCCGACCGCGAGGAGCAGCTCATCCGCCGCGGGCGCTACGTGGAGTTCAACCTGCTCTACGACCGCGGCACGATTTTCGGGCTGAAGACCGGCGGCAATGTCGAGGCGATCCTGTCCTCGATGCCGCCGCTGGTGATGTGGCCTGATGATGGGCCTGCACGCCTGCGGAGGGCGCGGACCGCGCCGTCTCGCGAGGTGACCGGTCATACGTCGAAGACGCGGCCTTTGGGGCCGCTCCTCAGCATGAGGAAGATCAGTCACCCCCTGACGCCTGCATAGGCATAGGTGACCTGCACCTGCATTTATGCTCACCGCGCCGACGCGCGTACTGGATCACCGGCGCATCGGCGATGAGTTGCGCAACGAGAAGCGCGAGCGCGGTGACGAGCAGCACGAATACGAACTTCCACATGACGGCCTCCGAGGGCTCGGCGCGCGGTCAATGCGACCCGCGCCGCAGGCTGTCTTCGTAGGCAGGCGGTACGGCTGAACCGGAGCTGAGATGCATGTTCATCTGCGGTTTGGTTTTGCGCCTTTGTGCGAAGCTAAGGGCGTTCGAACCTGATTGGGGGCCTGGGTTCGCGACGGCGCGTTCAGCGCGCCGCATGTTGCAGGGGCAGCGCGAAGGAGTGCATGACGCGTGGCCTGCCTCGTTCGACTATAGTGCCCCCGCCGAATTGTTCGCACCCAACGGGACGGCCGGGAATGCGCCAGCCGGTTGCCTATCGGCGGTTTCCGAGCGCCGCCGCCGCCATCCGCTTTGCCGTGGAAGAGCTGTCTGCAGGCCGGACTTGCCGCCGCCATCCTCGAGGTTAACGAGGACCGCTTCGATCATGTCGGCATCCGCCAGCTCTACGAGGATAAAAAATATCCGCTGCGGCGGCTGCACCAAGCGCGCGGATTAAATCTTGCCAATTTTCGGGGTTCTGCTCATACTATCGGCACCGGGCGCTCAAGGCTTTGGGCGCGGACTTGGACCGACGGCAAAGTGACCATCGCGCCGATTACGAGCACGACAACCTTTCCTGAAATCTCAAGACGCCACAGGACTCTCTTGAGTCCACGGCCCGTTGTTTGAAACTCGAACGGGAAAGAATTCCCCCATGGCTCGTGTCAATGGCACTGGTGAAGTTCTTCAATCATTCGCGCGGCTTCGGCTTTATCCAGCCCGAAGACGGCGGCAAGGACGTGTTCGTACACGCCTCTGCTCTCGAGCGTTCCGGCGTGCCGGCGCTGAACGAGGGCGACAAGGTCTCTTTCGAGATCGAGGACGATCGTCGCGGCCGCGGCAAGCAGGCTGCGAACGTCCAGCTCGCATAAGACGACACGCGAACTTCGCGATTGACGCGCCGCCGGGCCTCGTGCCCGGCGGTTTTTTATTTGGCCCTCCTACTTGATGGACGGCCGCCTTTCGCGGGCATGGCCGAGCCACTTTGACGGCCCTATTTCGCCGCAAAAACGCGGCTTAGCTGATCTCTCCCAAACCTCCCGACGAATCGATCCCGTCCGCAGGCGAAAAGCGGGCGGATCAGCCAGGACGAACTCAATGACGAGAACACTTATGAAGGCCCTCGCCGTCGCCGCCATGATGGGCGTGAGCGCCCTCTCGCTCCCTGCGACCGGCCGAAGCCGGCCACGGCTGGGGCGGCCACGGTTGGGGCAGCGGCCACTGGCATGGCGGCTGGGGCTGGGGCGGCCCAGGCTATTGGGGCGCTGGCCTGATCGGTCTCGGCGTCGGCGCCGCGTGTCGGCGCTGCACTTACGGCTCCGGCCTATGTCGGACCGCCGCCTCCCGGCGCCCTACGCGCCGGTTGCCGGCGCCTACGGCCCTCCGGCCTGGTCGCCCGAATGGTACACTTATTGCGCCCAGCGCTACCGCAGCTTCAATTCGCATACCGGTTACTTCACCGGATATGACGGGCAGCCCTATTTCTGCCAGTAGAGCAGCGCCAAGCTGGCATCTATTAGAAGGGCCTGCCGGACGGTTCGATCCGCTCCCGGCGGGCCCTTTGCTTTTGACGGGCATTTACCCCTGCGGCAATCCTCGGCCGACTTTAGCGCTTTCTGAAACGCAAAGCCGAAGGGCAAAATCTATCACATCCGGGGATGGGTCCGTGGCGGGCGGCGCCTGTTGTGGCTTTCGCCGCGCCGGCATATTCCCGTTCACAACGCCATAGAGGAGCGCGAGGCCGACAGAGTAAAGGCTGTCGCGAGACCAGCTCCGCTCGTTTACCCACCCTCCGATGCGAGCCATGCGCCGATAGAAATACCAAGAAAGCTCCTCCAGCCCAGCGCACCCATCCTGAGTTGGTTGGCGCACCTGGATCTCCGCTCAGCTGAAACATGGAATACGGCATCAAAGAAAGCCGATCCCGTAAATCACCCCAACAATTGCGGCCGCTCGTAAAGCCAAGTTCGCGGCGTCGATTTTGAGCTCAGTCTTTGCCATTATCGCAATTGACACAAAGCGGACATCGCGCGCCGCTCACTATCGCCGTAATAGGGTGGCGGGAATTGCATTGGCCGGTTCCAAGCGATCTGCGGCTTAATATTGATCGCCGCCTCGGGATCGACGGTGAACCGGATACCGCTGTCCGACGGTCGCCAGGACAATCGGTGCTTCTATCGAAGCGAATGTGCTTCCAACGCACATTCGCTGTCCTCCGCCGAACGGATAATACGCAAACTTTGGAATGCGCTTTGCGTAGCCCATTTTCCCAGCGTTCAGGGCGAAATTCTTCGGGTTCGGGAAAATACTTCGGCATCCCGGTGATTTACCCACTGGCTCATCAGGAACTGTATAAGCCCCGCTTCACCCGATAGCCGCCAAGCTCAAGGTCGGCGTGTCGCTTCTCGGCCAATTACGTACACAGGTGGAAACAAGCGCATGGACCTCAGCGATCACCGCAGCCGTGTAAGGCAGTTGCTGCAGTTGATCCGCGGTCGGCGTCCGACCGGCAAGGACCTGCTGCCATTCGGATGCTAGCTTCTCTTCAACCTCGCTGGTGCTGAGCGAGCAAATACCAAGTCCAAGTCAGCGTCAGGGCTGTCAGTCTCGTGACCGGCGAGATAAAGCGGTCATCACCTCATCGCGTAGCTGCCGGTCACTCATCCGCGTGCCGTCTCCGTGCTGTGCAAGCATGCAGCCGAGACAGCAAGTCATCACCAATGACTTGTCGGGCGTGCGCAGCCGCTACGAAGCCTTCCACTCTTCGCTCGAGTTCACAGAGATTGATTTTTTCAAACACAGCGTTCCTGGAGTCGAACCCAAAGCGGCAACTTGAAAATCCGACGCAGCCTCGCGCTCATCAAATCGAACGAAAGGCGCGTAATGTGTCATTGAACTGCTCGCGATCGCCATCGTCGTCCAGATCGAACAACGTTTGCAGAGCAATGCTACTCGTCAGAGTACTGAACTCGTCATTGATGCGGACCGTCTTTCCAGCAAGTCCAGGTATCGAGCATCCGCTCGGTAAGTTTGCCCATGGTGGGGCAAGACCGCACCCGAGCTCTAGAAATACCGGTTGAATGAGCTTGCGCTGCCGATGCCAAAATTCGCCCTCGCTCGTGACCAGTCCGTTCCCGAGAACCGGCTTGTAGGCTCTTGCTCCGAAGTGCTTGATGTAATGCCTGGCATCCGTAATCAGCACTTGTCTCGATGAGCTCGGGCGCGCTCGCCAAAAATACGCGTCGGTGACCCACGCGGAAGCTCGTAAGTGGGCCACATTCACGCGCCGCTTCGAGCAGAAAGTCGAGCAGGCTGGCGCGGAATTGGCGCAGTGTTGCCACCGATCAACGTGCCCTTCGGTCCGGGAGGCAGTCCCGCGCGGATTGGCGAGGCTCGTGGTGTTCATATCAGAGTCCATCAGTCGTCTCATGGCGCCAGAGGCGCTTTGAGGATCCAGTCCAGCTCTCGCGCCTTTCGGTCGCTAAGCGCCAAGCTAATTTCATGAAATGGGCGCTGGTGATGCCCGCCGATGGATCATCTGCCTTTGGCGATTGATAGGCCCTTGTCGGCCGCTATTCGGTCTTCGATATCGAACCCGACTAGGATGTTCCGGGCATATCCACAACGATGTTGTTGCCGCGGTTTCGGCCAGCAATACGTAACCGGAACGGAAGCACACTGA